>Ga0214923_10000562_pt1 | contig 55305 bp, 59 predicted proteins | sample LL1510_MetaG_FD_177993 | JGI IMG/M metagenome (GOLD analysis project Ga0214923, IMG submission 177993) | Freshwater microbial communities from Lake Lanier, Atlanta, Georgia, United States - LL-1510 | ecosystem: Environmental > Aquatic > Freshwater > Lake | place: USA: Georgia | collected...
TAGATTCTCAAAATTAATACGGACAGATTTAAACATTGTTGGTATTCTATCCATACGGTCCATATCTTCATCTCCAGAAATATATCTAATGTCTATATGCACTGCACCAATTTGACCTTTGAATAATTTTAATTTTGGTTCTAATAATATAATTTTTCTATCATAACTAATTTGTTTTTTTAAGTTTAGATACTTATTTTTATATTTTAAATATTTTTGTTGATAATCCATATATATAATTTATATATAAAATTTCTTATTATTAAGTTTTTAATTTCTTACTTAATAATCTTATTTAATAGAAGAATACAGTTTATGTTAATTTCTAAAATTATTAATAAATTAATTTTTTTAAAAACAAAGAATTAATAAATTAATTTTTTGTTTTTGATTACGAGTTTTAATTGAGTGGAGTTTTCGTTTCCAACGGGATATTTTCGTATCCAAACGGGCATTATCGTCACCAACGGGAGTTAACGTTTCCAACGGGATATTTTCGTTTCCAAACGGGATATTTTCGTTTCCAAACGGGTATTATCGTCACCAACGGGAGTTAACGTTTCCAACGGGATATTTTCGTACACCCAAACGGATTTTTAAGTCTTATCTGACTAAAAAACAGCGCGCTCCTCTAGGTATGACCTATGGATCGCCTGCAGACACTTTCGCCTAAGCTACTCATGCTGCGGCCATTACGATACATACTGCGGGTCCTCCTTCCACACTATGCACGTTGGGACTGAGTTCCTTATCGCGGAACAAGATACGCATGCTTCTTCACTGCACGTATACTAAAGGCCCTCCTTCTCCTGTAGTATAGATCGGTCTTTTTATGTCATTCCTGGACACCATTTTCGCCGAAGCTACTCACAGAACACCTAATCCAGCGCGCTCCTCTAGGGGTATAAACCTATGGACCGCCTGCAGACACTTTCACCTTAGCTACTTATGCTGCGGCCATTACGATACACATGGGGGTCCTCCTTCCCTTGATATGCACGTTGGGACTGAGCTCCTTATCGCGGAGCGAACGCGTACTTCTTCACTGTACGTATAATTTAAAGGCCCTCCTTCTCCTCAACTATAGATCGGTCTTTTTATGTCATTCCTGGACATGGCGTTAGATTTCGCCGAAGCTACTCACAGGACACCAAAAAAATTCAGCGCGCTCCTCTAGGTATGACCTATGGACCGCCTGCAGCCACTTTTACCTCGAAAGGCTACTCATGCTGCCGCCATTACGATGTGTATGAAGGGTAACATACCTTCCAAGCATACATACGTTGGGACTGAGCTCCTTATCGCGGAACAAACGCATGCTTCTTCACTGCATGTATATAGGTAGGCCCTCCTCAACAGCGTACGAGCTGTCTTTTCTACTCCTACAAATATAGATCGGTCTTTTTAAGTCATTCCTGGACATAGCACCTGAAAAGGTTTATACCCTACTTTAATAGAGCACATATATAATTTAATTTTCAATTTTTTTAGTTATATTAATCATTATATAACAAATCTTTGTTCTTTGGTTTTATAAAACATCATAGGTTACTAAAACCAAAGCATTTATATAAGGATGACCATAAATATGATTATTTATTATATAAAATAATTAATAGATTCAAAATAAATTGTAAATGATGATATACAATTGATAATAAAGATAAAATTTGCCGCAAGTGATAAGACTAAATAAAATTACGTATGTAAGTGAATTATAATAATTACTTACCAAATACGCTAATTTAAAATGAGGGTAAGTCTAAAAACATCCCTAATGATAAACTTCCATCTCGATAAAATGGATGTCTCTTTTTAATATTATCATAATTTATAACTAATTTATTAATGTATTCTTTAATATAATTCATTAATAAATTACAATCTTCTTTTTTTACTAATTCTATTTTAATAGGATATCCTATTATTTCATTTATATAAACTTTATCAATTGCTTTATCATTTTTCATATATCTATCAAGATGGTCTTTATCTAAGATTAATGTATCACAATCATAACTTGATTCCCTTTTTTTCCAGATTATTGGAAATGTTGAAATATTTTTATCAGATTCAATAAATTTATACTCTTTTAAAACCTGAAAAATAAACCACGAATAATTTTTACCATAATTACTAATTATAAACACTTTATTATTACATTTTATTAAATCAACTAATTTTGAATTATCTTGATTTTCAATTGTCTTGAGTAAGTATTTTGTAATTGGATTTGTATTAATTATAATATTATTATTATCTAACAAACATTTATATTGTCTACTATAACGACGTGTATATCCAAGATTAAATTCAGTGTCTTTGTTAATTTCAAAATTTATTTTCCATATATTTTCTTTAATTGTTACATTACCAAATATTTCTCCATTACTTTCATATATTTTAATTTCTTTTAGTTTATCTTTAGATAACCAATTAATCTCATTATGATCAATTATATCTTCAAAATCACCAATATTAAAATCATCTTCATTATCTCCAACTACAAAGTTAGAGGGTAATCCTCCATAATCATCGACATTAGTGTCTAAATGTTGTAATTTTTCACCATCAAAAATCATTTTATTATTATTTCTATAATCATCATTACCAAAATGAATTACATCCCCACGTTTCATAAATGATTTTGGATCAAATGTTTTTGAATAATTTTTATTTAAATGAAATGTATTTGAATATTTATACAGTTTCTTTATTGGATCCCATTTATAAATAGGGCCTTTATCATTTGTAAGAGCATTATATATATATTCTTTTGATTCGTGTAAAATAGGCATGTTTTATATAATAGATAATTAATGGATATATTAATAATATCAATTTTTTTTAATAAATTAATTTTTAATAATATATTTATTAATATATTATGGGAAATTCTAATCAAATTGCAGTTAATCGTAATTGTATTTATACATTTGCAAATAATTTAATAACAAAAATAAAATTTGAATATAATGAAGAAGCTAATTAAAATTATTTATTTTTTATAATTAATCAAGACATCCAAATTAATTTTATATTCAACTGTTGGTTTTTGTAATAATTTATAATCTTTATAATATTTATATTCAACTCCCAAATATTTATTTGTATCTAGAAATTTTATTTCTGTAAATAATCTATTTTCTATAAATTTTTGAAAAATAGCGTCCATTACTTTAAGTGGGTTTGATACAATATATTCTGGTGTGAATTGTTTTAAACCATATAAATGTAATAAAGGAGCTACATTTGGTTCTCTCTCATCTGTTATTAAACTGTGTATATACCTAGTTGGTAATCTTGTGATATATATATGTTCTGAAAATTTTACATTGTCGCTAAATGTTCCAGTATTAATAAACATTGTTAAATCATCATTATAAGTTACTAAATATCTTTTTGTATTACATTCATATTCATTATTAATATCAAAAGATTCACAATAATATCTTAAAGTTTTGTAAGCCATATCATCAAACGTATTTATTTTTTGATAAAATTTTTTTTTATCTAGAATAGAACTAAATAAACAATTAAATAATTCATTATTTTGCATATTAAAAATATTTTGAGTATTTAAATTTTTTTTTAAATCTATTCCTCTACACAAAACATCAAAATTATTTGTGTATTCTAATTTAATAGCTTCTAAGTATGAATTTATATGATTTGTTGAAAGTTTATTTGCTGATGTTTTGAAATCTTCAATTAAATTTCTTATTGATTTACATATATCTTCTTTATATAGAGAAATACTTTCATATTCTGTTTTTACATGCTTTCTTCTAAAATTTTTTATGATTGTAATATTATTGCGCCAATTTTCTTCATAATTTTTTAGATCTTTAAGTTTTTGATTTAAGGTAATTATATTTTTTGAATCTGGAAAAATTTTAATTCCGTTCTTTAATTTATCTAATTCTTTATGATATTGTTTTTTTTCTAAAAATTCAATAACATAATCATTTATATTATCAATATCATTAATAGAATCTAAACAATCTAATAATTCATTTAATAATCTGAAAATAGGATGATTATTTTTAAAATTTTCAAATATTAGATAATATTTTTCATAAGTTAAATTTTTAAAACATATATCATCATTTATAAAATTTAAAATATGATATATATAGCATTTTAAATCTAGTATTTTTACAGATATATTATATTCGGATTTAAATTTTCTTTTTAAATTACTAATTTGGTCAGCATTTAGTTCATTAATACAAATATAATTAAATAAAGAAAGATCAACTACTCCACCTTTTAATTCCATATATTTGGATTTGTATTTTAAGTATTTTTTATAATAAATATTTTCAGAATTCATATAATAAATATATATAAAATTTGATTATAAATAAAAAATTTAATCAGTTAAATTCACACAATCCCCCCAAGCAATAATACTATTTTTACCATTATTATTTTGTTTTTCAGGAAATAATTATGATATTTATGATATTTTTTGTAAATACATTAACTCTAAACATTTTTTTAATAAATTAATTTAATCGATTATATAATTCATCTACCCACGAATAATCTCGATTCATTAAAGAATAAAACTGATGGGTTGATGCAATACGATCAAATAGTTTTTTATCAACTGATGTTTTTTTGGGTCGTTCAATAAAACTTTTTCGTATAATTTTATTCATATCAATAATAGTTGCAAAAATATCAGCGACTGGTAAATTAATTTTTTCAAAGAATCCCAATTCTTGAAATTTATTATTAAGTTTAACTTCATTGAGTTTATCAGTATTATGATTTTCATTTGAACTAAATGCTAATGAAAAAGTAGATTTTAACTTTTTAATTAGTTCAGCTTTCTTTTCAAAATTAAATGTTATTTTTATTGGTTGACTTGTATTTAAACGTTTTATAATATCTTTAATTTCTTCCTGATTATTTGCCTTATGAATAAAATATAAAATTTCTTTATCTATTCCTTCTTTATATAATTTTCGAAGAGCTTCAATCCGATGTTGTCCATCAGCAATATATAATTTATCTACATCGTCTTCTATAAAAGATATTATATGTATTGGTGATATAAAAGCTTCTTCATTATCTTTATAATATTCATATAATTCAAATACATGAGTACTAATTATTCCTCTGTTTTCAATCGTAAAGTGTAGTAATTTAAAGATTTTACTAAACTGTTGTTTATATAGTTGACGTGATTGATCCAAACATGTACCAAATTCAAATTCTTGTTCAGCTGTTTCTTTCGATTGACTATTAATATTATCTTCATCTTCAGATAATACTTGACTATTAAAATCATCTTCATCTTCAGATAATACTTCTTCTTTTTTATTTGTGAAATAAGAGAAATAACTCATTTTTGCTATTAGATAAGATTTATGTGATATAATATAAGTATAAATCAATTTTTTTAATACCTATTTTTTAATTTACCATTTCGATTGATTTAAGAAATTATTTTGTTAGTTATATCATAAATAGAATCTGTTGATATTATGTGTTTATCTGCAATTATTTTATCAGTTAAATTTAAAATATTTGCTTCTAAAAATTCTATCATATTACTATCCATTTGAATCATTAATTGAGCATACCGATCTGTTACAGTGTTTTGTTTATTTTCATCAATTTTATTTATATAGATAGGATCTAATAATTTATTAATTATTAATTTTTTATTTTCTGGCGAAATATTTGGATTTTTATATAATAAAATATAAATTACAAAATATTTTGTAGAACTATTCTTTACTTTACCTACTTTAGTAAGACCATATTTAATACGGTCTAATTTTGCATCTGCATCTGTAATTTTTTCTTTTAATCTTAATTTTATTGTTGGTTCTTCTACATATAAATTTAATATTGTTATTAAATCATCATCTGAATAACTAATTATTTTTTCATATTTTATAAAAACTGATTCATAAGGCTTAAAATCTGATTCAATAAAATCTTTTGCATCAGCAGATAAAAGAAAATTAGTTAATATTGTATTGAATCTTACAAGTACTTTATTCTTTATTTCAATAATTTTTTTATTAGTTAATTCAACATTTGTTTTTGTATTAAAAGTAATACGACGATACAAATAAATTAATCCTCTTGTATATATTTCATTTATCATTTCGGTACGTTCTTGTTCTATAGATTCTCTAGAATTTTGATTATATTCTGTTATTGTAAAATCATTATATTGTTTATATAAATTCATTCCATCATCTGTAAATAAGTAATATTTTACATGACATGGATGTCGAACCCATATAACTCCCTGTCGAATAAATTTATCACCATCAATAGTTAATTCAATATTTGGTTCTATTGATTTATAATTCATATTCGGGTCACCTGATGATTCATTTATTTCTCTTTTAAGATATAAAATTATATGTGTTAAATCGGATGTGATTTTATATCTATTTTCTCTATAAGAATCATATTTAATATAATTACATTTAATTAAAGTTTCTTCATTTAATTTTTCAATATTATTTAAAGCATCTCCTATTAAATCAGATATAGAAATTTGTGTTTTTGATATATCTTTTATTGGAATATTAATTATAAATTGTTTTTCATTTCTTATTTCTTCCATTTTACGATCATTTTTATTATTTAAACAATAAGTTGTAATTTCATCTATAAATGTTATACTTCTTAATAAATTTATTTCATCATCTGCATCAATTGGTATCATGAATACTGGTTCCCCATTTAATTTCTGAAAACTTTTAGGTTGAGATAGTGCTGAAATAAGCCATTCGGAAGGAGATTTATATCCCACACTACCACTAGCTATAGCAGATGGTTCTAATAAAATTTTTCTAAATACATCTAATACTTTATTATTATTTACATTTAATGTTTCTATATTTATATTTTTTTCTGCATCATCATTATTTAATTCATCAAATATAGCTCTAAGATAACTATTTATTTTTTCGTTTTCATCTGATTGATATTTAGGAATATTACGTATTTCAGGAATTGTATTTAATAATTGTAATGAAGAATTTAGATAACAAGATCCAGATATATTAGTGCTTCCTTTATTTGATGGGAGTAATCTTACAGACCCATTTACCAATAAACTCTTAATAATTTCAGTTTTAATTTTATATTCTGTTTTATTTAATTCATTTGGATTAATATTATATTTTTGACTATAATTTGCTAATTCTAATATTAATTTATTTGTTAAATCCATATTATATATATATAATTTAATATAATTAAATATATTAAATTTTATTAATTGATAATAAAAAAAATCATTAATTTCAAATAGTATTAAATGAATTTAAAAATGCATGTTAAATATTTCATTTTTTCTAAAAAGTAAAATACATTTAAGATGACAATAAACCCTTTATTTCAGTTATTAATTTGTTATAATTAGTATAATCTATAGCTTCCATTGATTTATTATTAATTTTTTTCGATATAATTGCAAGAGATTTAATTTTACTACTTAATTGATATGGTATTGATTTTGCGGGAAATTTTATTTTCCACGGTCTAAATATCTCGTCTAGATCATATTTACGTCCAGAAACTTTTTCATATACATTACATATATGTAAATATTCATATTTAACTGTTTCTGGTATACTTGCATATCCAGAATCGTCTAATTGTAATTTTTTTTCATATATATTAAAGTATATCAGAACTAATTTAAATGGCAATTTTTAAGGTGTTATCCTATATTTAGATATAATATTATCTATAAATAGATAATTTTTGTTTAAAACCTTACAATTATTTAATAAGAATATAATTTTATTACTTTTTAGGTTCTCTTTCTTGTAAGTTTAACTTGAATATAACTTTATTATTTATTTCTGATATTTTTTTAATATAATAATCATACCATAAACAACCAGATGAATGAACCATTGCGCAAATATCTTTAGGACTTGTTTTAAATTCTTCATAAATTTGTTTACACTTAAAACAATAAGGGATATATCCTTCATTTGGATTTATCCAAGGATCAAATATATTATCTGTTAAAATTATATTTATTGATCTGTTCTTTATATCATTTTTATATTTTTTCAGTAAATAATCTAAAACTTCAGTACTTTGTTCTCTTACAGACATTATTATAATATATCCTTAATGGTCTTAATTTAATTTTTTATTAAATCAATTTTTTATAATATTATTTTTAATTTTCTAATACAATATATAATGAAAAAAATTAATACAAGTTTATATGAAGATAAACATCCTCAAACATCTACAAAAGGAACAGGTTTTAAGGATAAACAAAAAGCATTAGATACATTAAAGATAATAAAAAATAGAGATATAAAATATCAAAAACAAGTTGTTACAACAATGTATAATCGTGCTAAATTTCATCCGAATCAAACGACGGAAATGAAAGATGCTATGAAAATATTTAATGATTGGTTAAAAAAAAATTAAATATTATTTTATAAAATATATTTTTATATATATATGAAATTATTAATTGTTAATAATTCAAATACAATATGTAATTATTCTAAATTAGAATGGTATGGAACAATACAATATATCAATTATAAAGAATTACCAAATACTAATCTAGAACTATTATTATCTAATATTAATTCAATTTTAATAACAGGTGGTTCTCAACATATCCCGAATATTGAAAATTATCCAGAATTACAATTTGAATTAAAATTAATAGATATTGCAATTAAAAAATCAATCAAAATTATTGGCATATGTCTCGGTTTTCAATTGATTAATTATTATTTTGGAAATAAAGTTATAAAACTTTCTAAATTTTGTATTGGACATCATCTTTTAGATATTAATACAATTAATACTAATAATATTCCAAACTTAGATATAGAATTATTAGAATCTGCATTTAGTTTTCATTATGATGGCATTATAGATAATACAAATCCAGATATTCAAATACTTGCACGATCTAAACCATTGGAAGAATATCAAAATGGATTAATTTATTTTATAAAACATTGTAAATATCCAATATTTGCAATTCAAAATCATCCAGATGCAGATCTTAATAATATAAAAAAATGTATACAACAATGTCTAATCGAATATAATACATTTTGGACAGAAGAACATTATAATAAAATATTTAATAATTTTTTTAAATTATTATTAGATTGAATATTTTATTATAATAAATTGTGTAAACTTAAAAACTTTCGATATTTACTTTATTTAAATTATCAATTGTTTTATTTTCTTTATTTATATCACGTATTATTTCTTTATGTAAATCTATAATATTACCTATTAATTTACGCATGTTTTTTTTAAAATTATTAAATTCGTCATTAAATATTTGTATATCATAATCCGTAATTGTAATTATATTAAAATAAATCATTTTAATTATATAATATATAAATGATGCAAAACCAGATATATGTCTTAATTGATTATAAACTTTTAAATCATTAATCGGCATATCTCTATAATTTATAATTTCAGTTTCTTGACCACTCATTTTTTTTTCTATATTAGTTTTAATTCCATTTAATTCAGTATTAATTACTTTTATAAATTTTGGTTCTGTATCATTTAATAAATTTTTTTGAATAAAATTACATAAATCTAATATTATAGTTAATTGATTGTCTGTGTTTTCTTTTGGTGTATTAGTTCCTGGATCTTTCTTAAAAATTGGAAATAAACTATTATATATTGATAATATTTGTAAATTATCTTTTTTAAGATATACATTATCAATAGTATGATCGAATAATTGCATATATGTTAGAAATAGTATTCTATTAATTCTCTTTGCATATTTATTATTATTCCATATTAATCCATAGTAATTTTCTGGATATCTTTTAATAATACTAATATCAGCAGTTTGTTTAAATAACATAATATTTAAATCTTGTATAAACCCTTTAATACTATAACTTTCATAATAATTATTAATATCAGATTCATTATAAATATTATATTTTTTATAATCAGATTTATCATAAATATTAAATTTATAAAACTTATCATCTTCATAATGACCAACTGAAACATCAATTACTTCAGCACCAAGATTTAAAAATATATTGGTATTTTCATTAGTAGTACCATACAATCTAAAATTATATTTTATTCTCGATAATGAAAATTTATTAGTACCTACTTTTATATCAGAATTATATGATACATAAAATGATCCATTATCTCCCTTATTATATATATTATTTGTAATATTATCTAATAATTTATCACCATTATATATAAATTTTAAGTTATCAATATGATCTAAACCAAATATATAACATATTTGAGTCTTTAATTGTTCAGATGTATTTATTAATATCATATTATTTTTTGTATTATCATAATCTTCTATATCAACTTGATTAGTGTTAAAATTAGTAAATGTCCCATTAATATCATCATAATTTTCAGGCGGGAATACAGAATCTTTATTAATTAATATAGTATTGAATTTATCATTTTGAATATCTTTAAATGTATAATCAACAATATTTTTTGACTTATCTTCACATAATTTTTTATTAATATTATTTAATAAATCACGTAACAATAACCCTTTTTGGTATGTATTTTCTTGAAAATATGTAAAAAAATATTTTACTTGAGTTTCATCGTTAAATATATTTCGTATTTCTCTTAAGGTAATATAATTTAATACTTGTATTTCATAATAAACTCTATTATATAAATTCATTCGTGATTGCCGTACTTCTTCATTATTCACTTCATATATATATGGTGTATTTATTATAAGCTGAAAATCATTATCAGATAATTTAAATTCTGATGAAAAATTTTTATCTATTTTATTTTCGACATTAATTGAAAATTGCTTTTTTAACTGTAAATATAAAATTCTTAAAGGCATTCCTCCCTTATATATAAATTTTACGATTTTTGTATGTTTCTTACATATTTCTTCTGTTAAAATACCATTTTCTATACCAGTAAATGCCAGTACATTTTCATTCATAATTGTTTGAAGTCTATCTTCATGCCATTTTTTTAATACATTATTATAAATTGTTTTTATAAAAATAACAAATTGTAATCTCATTTTATCATTTGATAAAAATCGTGTAGTAAAAAAACTCGTAGTAAGTTCTTCTAATGATCTCTTATCAATATTATATCTAGGATATAATAAAGGATCTAATATTAGTTTTGGATCAACCTCAAGTAAATCGGGCAAAACTGTACCATCTCTATTTCTATTAATACATGGTAATATTTCATCTTTAAATCTTCTAATATTAATTACATTATCATTTATAATAATATTTTGTATTAAATCTATATTATCATTATGAAATAATTTTGTACGAGAAATTGTAATAAAATTTTCATCTATTGAATGATTAATATTATTTATTAATCTTTTAGATATTATATCTTGTAGATATTTAATCGTATTATCTTGAATATTTTTAATATTATATTTTTTATAATTAATATTATTAATTAGTTTTTCTGATGTAATTGCATTTTTTGATATATTAATTAATATTTTTTTGAATATATTATTTGTATTGTTTAAACATGAATAATCAGTATTTGTAGATACATTATTGTTATCTAAATTAGATAACCTTTTTAAATTTTGTAATGTTGTTGTTAACTCAGGATTATATTCAAAATCAGGGATTCTTAAAATATAATGTTGACATATATAATTATTAAAATTAGTATCATTAATATTTTCTTTTTTAATTTTATAATTATTTGGTGTTATTTGTTCAATTAAATTTGAAAAATATGTTCTAAATTTTGAATATTGACTGTTATTTATTAATGAATAATCATTCATTCTTTCAAAAAAATATGTCCAAAATAAATAATATGTTTGTGAATGAAATGTTCCATGATAATATAAAATATTACGAGAATTATAATTAAATTCATTATAACATAATGAATTTTGTCTTAAATTATTATCTTGATTACTTAAACTAAAAATTTTTAATGATCGTAAAATTGTATATATATCTATATATGTAATTTCTAAATGTCTTAAAAAATTTTTTTTTCCTTCAAGACCATATATATTAGTATTATTTAGACTTGTCATATTTTGAAAAATAAGAGGAAAATCTAAATAAGATCTAAAAAAGAATATACATTTATCTTGAGTTTCTACATCATATTTTTTAAAATTTTTTAAATTCTTATGCATCAAATTTTTTAAATTACTTATTTCTCTTTCAAGTCCAGGTCTAAAAGAATATTGATTGGGTGTAATTGGTTGAGCTAAAGTAATATTATCTGGATTTAATCCAATTATATTATTAAATGGAGCTGTTCCTGTATAAGCTGGACCAATTAATTGGTTTGGAGCTGTATGTAATCTATAATAATTTTTTAATATACCAATATAAATTAAATTAAATTTTTGATCAATCTGTATAAAATTATCATCTTGATTAATAAAATATTTAATATCATAACCAATATCATCAAAACCTGGATTAATACCACTAATTAAATAAAATAATTTTTTAAATTCAAGTAATAATCCATCATACCAATCATCATTTTGTATTAAAAAATTTATTTTCATATTAATTGCAGTATTAACTGAAGTAATATTATGAAAATTCCAGTCATTTCCTGAACTATAAGGTAAAACAATATGGTTTCTCCTCAAATTTCTAAATTCTGTATAATGCATTCTTACATTATTAAATTTTTTATAATCTTTTCTATTACGTCCAACTGGAGCCTCTTTCATATCATTATTTGTAATATTATTTAAATTCGGAATAGTATACCCATAAGGTGGAATTTGATTAATAAGTACACGCCGTGTAAGTCCTGTATCTAATATTTTAGAATCATTATTTGAACCAAACCAATCTTCTAAATAAAAATCAATACATGTTTGTGTTCCTTTAAATAAGTGATATAATATTTTTAAGTTATCAGTACGTGTTTTTATATTCTCAACTGAATAAAAATTATTCATATTTCGTGCATTACCTAAATCTGGAATACCTTTATTTTCAATTGGTTCATCTCTTAAGCTGGTTGTACAATTATTTAATAAATTGTACGGATGATGAATTTCTCCAAATATAGTAACTGTTCTTGGTAATTTTGGATTACTTGTATTAACCCATTGATGAACATTTGTAGGTCCAAAAATCCAATTTGATTCATCTAATTTTTTTATTAACATGTGAAATTTTAATTGATCTTTATCTAAAACACCACCAGATTGTTTTTTTAATTCTAAATATTTTTCCTTATATTTTAAGTACTTTGATTTATAATCCATATAAATAAAAAAGATAAAAATATCAATATAAAATAATAATAATATTTTATATTATGAATTCAAATGATGATTTTATAATATCTATTGAGGATGAACCAAATATAGAAAAAGATGATTTTAATATCTATTGTATCGAAAGAAAATATACTCATAAAGAAATTAATATTGATGAAAATAAAGTTGTAAAATTTATTTCATCCGAAAAAACAGAAAAATTATATGTTATTGGTATTCCATCATTAGTACCAAAATTACAAATAAGAGGTAATATACTAGGAAAAATATCAAAAGAAAAAAAAGAAAAATTTGATTATAGTAAATGTATTACTACTGCTCAATTTATTGATCACTCTGATAATAATTATTCAATACAACCTGAATATTTACAAAATTTAGAAAAATCAATATATAAATGTATATTTACACCAAAACATATATATTTTATAAAAAATAATAATAAAATTGAAAAGTATGAAACAGAATTTTTTAGTGATATTAACCATGAAAAAGTCGAAAATTTTTACGCAATGCTTACAGACAATGAATTACGTAATTTAGATTCAAGATTTAAATTCATTCAAAAAATAGATAAATTACCAGATAATCTTAATTTAAGAGTATTTTTTGAATCTAATGAACTGAATGAATTATCAAAGTATTATATTGAACAAAAATTTTTTAAAAATAAAGTAAATGATTTTGATAAATTAAATACTGAATATATTGAATTGTCAAAAAAACTTTTAAGTGAAATAGATTCATTAAATATGGTAGATGAATATTATAAACAATTTAAAAACAACAGTTCAGATATTTTTATGCGACAAAATTCACGTTCACGTTCAAATTCTATATCAAATGTTGATGAATCAAAATTATCACGAACACGTCCAGTAACACAAGAATTTATTCCTAGATCAAATACAGTATCACCACAAAAGAATAAAATGTCTTCGAATAAATCAAACGATGATATATATGAACCAATTTCATATAAAGAATTAAATGAAAAAATATCTGCAACATATAATGCAGAAGAATGTATTCAATCAACTACTATCGACATTATTGGTGTTTATCTCAAAGGACAAAAATTATTATATGTTGAAGCAAAAGTATTTTGTGAACTAAATTTATATGCATTAATGTTACCTGCAATTTTTATTACTGCAATTTGTTCTATTTTAAGTTTAATACTAAAAGATTATTCATTCGGTTCAACATTGATTGCATCATTGGCAGCAGTTAATTCATTTATATTAAGTTTAATAACATATTTAAAATTAGATGCTAAAGCGGAAGCACATAAAATAACTGCTTATTCTTTTGAAAAATTACAATCTTTGTGTGAATTTAGTTCAGGAAGATTATTATTTATGGATAAAACAGTTACTCCTTCTGAATTAGTTGAAAATATTGCAAACCAAGTTAAGGACATAAAGGATAAAAATCAATTTATATTACCAGAATTTATTAGATATAATTTTCCAAGATTATATTCGACAAATGTTTTTGCAGAAGTAAAACGAATTCAAATTAATGAAATCTTATTAATTAATCAATTAAAAATATTAATAAATGATGGAATGTTAATTCATAATAAATTAAAAAATGATAAAGATAATATAATATTTACAGAAGAATTAAATAAGAATTATAATGATCAAAATAACACATTTGATGATATTATAAAATTTAGAACTAAATATATTGATATTGATCAAAAGTTTAAAGATGAAATTAATGATTATATTAATAAAAAAAGAAAATGTAATTTTTGTAGTTTGTTTCCTTGTTTGAAAACATAATTATGATTTATTATTTTCAATATGAAAATCATAATTATCAAATAAATATAATAATTTATTATTTGATGATTTACTAATATTTTTTTTATTTAAAAACTTTATTGCTTTTAGATAGCATTTATTTATTGTATCTTTATAATATTCTTTATCAGTGTTTAATATTTCATTAATTTCTTTTATTTTTTTATTATATGATTTATCTAAATCATCAATCGTAAAATTAATATCTAATTCAAAAAAATCTAAAAAACTATAAGACATTTATATAGTAAAATTATATATTAAATAATCATTTTCTTAAATAAAAAAAATTAATCATAGTAATTTCTATGTTTAATTTTGTTAAAGTGATATCCCCATCGTCCTAATAATGTAGGATAATAATAATCATATATAATATTTCTTATTACTTTTAATATCATTTATTTATTCTAATAATTTTATATATTTATAATGTAATTATAAAATTTATCAATTTTTATTAAAAAATATTAAATTTTTTAACTTCAATCCAAGGTGATACATTATTATAATGATATAATCCATTTCCAGATATTATATTTGCGTTACTTAATTTATGTAAACCCCATAATACACAATCATAAAATTCATTATTATCTATTCCAATTGAAACAAATGTTAATTTTCTTGATGTTGATTCTGATTTTGTATTATTATTTAAATTATGTGTATATGTATTTGGTGCTTGTGTTGTATTTACATATGGTCTATATATTGCAATTAACCCTTTAAATTTAATTTTTTTTACCTTTTTATTATTTTCTTCTATAATTTCATCATCAATCTCTACATACATATCTGGAATAAAATTAAACTGATTCCACCATCCAAATAATTTAAAATCTTCTATTATATTATTTTGACCTTTTTCTGGTTTTTCACATGTAATTTTATTATTATCTTCCATACTATAACTACCTCTTCCATAATCTATCTTTAATCCACTATTTATTGCACATCTATGATGCACCCATTTTCGATAACTACTATTTGCATGATTTAGTGTTACTAACCAAAATTTTTTAGGAGTACGATATTTATGATATGCTAATGCAAATATTAATAATGCATACGAAAATGCATGACTCTTACAAAATGTAAAATCTTCTAATTGTGTTAATTGATATAATAATAATTCTTTTTGTACATAACTTAATGATATTTCATCTAACTTTTTCTTAAATTCATTTTGTCTAACTATACCTTTACGACCTTTTGCAAATCCTCTCCTATAATAATCAGCTTCACTTTCAGTACAATTTAATAATTTTTGAATTACCTGTATTGCATCATCATCATATATTATAATATTATTTACTTCTGTTTTTGGTAAATAATTATTATAAAAATTTCTCATAAAATTACTTTTATTTCCAGTTGCTGTTGCACCAGGACGAATAATTGCTAAACATAATGCTAATTCTTCAATACTAGTTGGTTTTATTAATCTTAATATTTTTTTCATTGCAGGTGATTCTGCATGGGTTAATCCAAGATTTTCTCCTTCACTTAAATATTTCCATACTTTCATATCAGACCAATCATATTCATTTAATTTTTTATTTGATAAACAATACAATTGAGATAATCCTCTATTTGATAAAATATCTATTTTAATCATACCAGCTTCTTCTGCTTCATCTTTATTTAATTTTATTTGTGTATGTTTTATTTTATCATTCTTTAACTTTTTCTCTAGTCCTCCAGGGGGCGATTCTAATTTTAAATTTTCTGGAACATATTCATCAAAAATTATTATACCTCCACAATGTAATGAATAATGACTAAATTGATCTTCTAATTTTAATGCTTCTATTTTAACTTCTATTCTTTCTTCTTTTTCTGGAAATATTTTTTTAAGATCAAAATCTTTTGGTATAAATTTATGATACCCAGCTCTACGAATTGCTTCTCTTATGGCTGATTTTGGTTTATAATATAAATGATTACTAATTCTTGCAACTCTACCTGGATATTTTTCATAGATTAGTTCATATATTTTTTCTCTTAAATGAGATGGTAGATCAATATCAATATCTGGTAAATCATCTCTTTTTTCATGCATAAATCTAGATAATGATATTTTAAATTTTACTGGATCAACACTAGTAATCCCTAATAAATAACATACTAAACTACTACCAGCACTGCCTCTTATAACAGTTGGTATATTTGGATCTATTATATCTAAAATATCAATAACCTGAAAAAATGTTTTAAAAAATCCTTTTAGTTTTATTAATCTTAATTCATGTGATAATCTCATAAAATATCTTTTTTTTAATGGGACTTTTCTGGTAAATTTTTCTATTAAATATTTTGCATTTTTATCATACAAAATATCATATTCAGCTAGTTCGTAATTACTTTTATATAAATCTAATAAATCATTATAATCATTCGCAAAATCAGTAGTTTCTGAAGAAGTATTTTTTTCTTCTATCATTAATTTAATTATTAATAATTTTCTATATAATAATAAAAATTATTATTATATAAATTAATAATTACGATTATATTTATAATCATAACAATACCACGTTTTAATAATTTTAGATATTGGTATTTTTAATGGTTTCCATTTGTATTTTAGTTTCATTAATTTCGGCTCTATCGGTAATAAAAAATGATAATTTAAAATATCTAATTTTGGCTGTTGTTCTAAACTAAATAAATATTTAATCATTTCTAAATTATTTGATTCACATGTATCGGTAATCAAATATTCTGGTACAAATACAATATTGTTTTCCATTTGGTATTCAATAAGTTTATATTGGTTTATACTATTTACTTTTCAATTTTATTATTCTGATTCTGATTTATCAATTTCCACTAATTTTTCACAAATATTCATATTTTTTACAATAGTATTTTCAAATAATTTTTCTATATTATCATCAACTAATTGTTCAATTATCTTTTCAAATATATCTTTATTAGTATTTTTAATTGTATTTAATGTATGTTTAATATAATCAATATTAACACTTCCATAACAACAATATTTACATTCTATTTCTAATTTAGTTAAATAAATTAGTGTTGATTTATCATACACTTCCATATTAATAGTAAATATTGGATTTGCTTGTTGTACACCTTTATATTGATCTAGAGTAGGTACATTGTGATTGATTTTAATTTTGTATTTATTATTTTTAATTGATGATTCGTCAAGCAGTCTATCACGAATATCATCCCAATCTACAAGACCATCTTTAAATAAACTTTCATACTTTTTATTTTGTAATTTTTTATTTATTAACTTATATGTATCTTCATCTGTATTTTTAATAATAGTTAGTTTGTATTCTTCGTCTATGATATCACCATCATTTCCAAAAACTTCAAATTGAATTTCTAATTTACATTCATATATTATATCATTTGTTAACTTATTAATAACTTTCATATTTACTTCAAATTTTGGATATGCTATTTCTATATTAAGATTTTCAATTTGTTCCCATTTTATAATATTATGTTCAAATTTGATACCAATATATTCACTCATATAATGTTATTTATATATATATAATTGTTTTTATATTAAAAATTACAATATTAATTTTTAAATAAAATAAGCTATAACAAATAAGAAAAATTGAAATGAATATACTAAACCTATATTTACATAATTTAAAAAGTATAATGGGTAACTGTATTCAAAATGAATTAAAATCTTCAAAGTTTACTACCAGATTTCAAACTAAATTTAGTCATGATAAATTTACAAATATATTTAATATCTCAAGTGCTACTGCACCAGATATGATTCAAGCACTTGAACAATGTGAATGGACTGATAAGAATAATATTAAAGATTTAAAACATCTTCTTCGATTGTATATGGATAAAAATGGATGTATTGAAAAATATATTATTTTGAAATATAAAGATAAGGTATGGCAGTTTAATACATTTTATAATGACTCAATAGATTGTTATAGAATTATTACTATTATGAATTAAGTTTCTTTTATTTAATAAGTTGAAATACATCTACAAAAATTACTTTATTAATTTAGAATTAATTTTTTTGTTTTTAATTCTAAATTTATATATAAATGGGTAATATTAGTTCAATTAAAAATCAACATATTCGAAATTGGAAAAATTCGAATCCAGCATCAATATTAGATTTATCTAATTTAGGAATTAAATCTTTACCACCGATTCCAAATAATGTTAAAATATTAGATTGTCATGGAAATTTATTAACCGAGTTACCAAAAAATCTACCAAATAGTATTACTAAATTATATTGTGATCATAATGATTTAAAATATTTACCAGATAATCTTCCATCAAATTTAGAATATTTATATTGTCAGAATAATAATCTAAAATGCTTACCAAATAATTTATCATCAAATATAATATTTTTAAATTGTAATGATAATCAAATTTCATTATTACCAGAAACTCTTCCAAATAATCTTAAAGAATTATATTGTAATGATAATAAAATATCAGAATTACCAAATTATTTACCAAATAATTTAACAATATTATATTGTAAAAATAATAAATTAAAATGTTTACCAAATAATCTTCCTTCTAATATTTCAATAATTTATTGTAATGATAATTTTATAACTTATTTACCCTTAAGTTTACCATCTAATCTTAAAATATTATGGTGTCAAAGAAATAAATTATCATTATTACCAAATATATTACCAGATGATCTCAAAGAATTATATTGTAATAATAATAATTTAACTGAATTACCAAATACACTACCAGATAGTCTTACAATATTATATTGTGCTAATAATAAAATAGAATATTTACCAAATAAATTACCTCCAAATTTAATCAAATTATATTGTGATGGAAATAAATTTACTGATATTAAGAAGAAATAAATAAAAAACTGAAATTGTTAATTTAATATGTATGATATAGATATATTAATCATAAAATGTATAATTTAATTTTTTATCCAAGTTATCATAAAAATCAATATATTATTAATCATGTACAAAATTTTTTAAATGATAATAATTTTACTGAATATAAATTATTCAGTTATAACAAAAACAATATCCAAGAACAAGAAAATTTATATATGTGTACAACTGATCGTGGTCAATTATCATTTACATTAAATTTTATTAAAAAATATGCACTCAATAATCAAAATAATGAATATAATATATATTTTTTTACAGATGGTTATTCTGAACAATATGAAGATATTGATATAAATCAATACTTGGTATCAAATATTAATAAATTTTATTATATTATAAATATAAATAAATTTGTTATGGGTCAACTTGATTTTAATTCAGAATGGTTAAATAATTCTAAATTTATTTATAAACAAATATATGTCAAGTTATAATAAATATTTAAAATATAAAAATAAATATTTAGAATTAAAAAATAGTCTAATTGGTGGTGAAATAGTAAATTATAGTATCACATTTAAATCATCAAAACCAAGAGAAGAAGATATTACAATTTGTTATGATTATAATCTATCGAAAATGATAGACCAAAAAATTTTTGTTGTTCTAATAAAGAATTTTAAAATATTAATAGGTAATGAAGATATAATTTTTTTATATAAAAATTTTGCTGTTAATAAACATTTTTTTTTTAATAATCTTGATTTAAAAAAATCAGAAGAAAGTATTGAATCTAAAACAAAAAAATTTGACTATTTTGATACACAAGCTAAAGATGAAAATTCACCTATTAAAATAAAAAATCTTGGAGAAAATAATACTGAATCTTATACTTTTACAGATTGTGAAAATATAGAAATAATGGATGATTATTTAAAATTATCAAACAAAGATACAAATATAAAAAGATTTGTTGAATCATTTTTAAGAAAAAGTTTATGTAGTATGACTCATACCGATAATTTTATAAAATCAAACTTAAAACATTATCCAAATTTAATGAAATTATATTATTCTTTAATTATTATTAGTCAATACAATAAAATTGTATTTAATAAACAAGACGATTTAATAAAATATCGAGGTGATCAAAAAATAATTTCTAAATATGAAAATATATATAAAAATATACCGAAATATATACCTGCACATATTAATAATACTGATTTAAAAATAAGAGATTCTGAAGATACTTATGTTAATTTATCTTCAGAATTAAATATAATATTTGATAGTGGTAATGATGCGAGTACATTTATATCTACAAAACTATTAAAATATTTAGGATATTTAGATTCAGAAAACAATATTAATAAAAGTTTATTAGATAAAAAAATATTTACTAATTTTATAAAACCAGGTACTTTAGGAGTTGGAGGCGGTGAAACTGATTCTGAAATTACAAATTTAATATTATTAGAATTTATGTTTACTTCAAATAAATTGAATAATGATAAAATATATAAAATATATTGCTATCAATCTGATAGTGCACAATCAGATTTATTAATTGGCAATGATGTATTATCTATATTATATGAGGATGGATATAATATAAAATGGAAAAGTTTTGTATCTACAGGTTCTAAAGAAATTACTGATAATTTAAAAATTTATACAGATTTATGTTCTAGTGATTCTATATTTTTACGAAGACCAATTAATACTTTACCTTATTCTAAAGAAAATCGATTAAAAATTGTCCATCAAATACATACATTTATTACAGGTAAATATTTAGAATTAAGTAATTTAACATCATCAGATATAATATACATTAAAAAGATTATTAAAGATTATTTAATTGCACTTAATACAAATATAAATAAAGAAACTATTTATACTGAATTTAGAAAACAATTTGTTATAAAAGAATTAGATAAAGTTAAAAAATTAATAAAATCTGCATTTAATTTAGAATTCGATCCTTAAATTATTTCAAAATTAACTAATATTAGTAAAGGATTTAAGTATCCTATTTTTGTTAAAAATTTTATAAAAATGATTATTTTTTTATTATATTTATATTTAATTATCTAACTAATTATATAACAAATATTATATGAATTTTATAGGTTTTATTAAAGGTATTATTTTACAAGTTGTTGAATTTATACAATTAACAATTAAAATTTCAAAACCAATTTTTAATCAAGTAATGATAATTATCATTCCTGTAATAATAACAATTTTTACATTTTTGTCTGGAATCGATTATTATAAAATCATAACTAGTAAAATATTTATTAGAATTATATTGTTTTTAGTATTTTTATTTTTTACATATGCATATTTATTAATGTATCAACCTAAAATTTTAAAAAAAATTATAGACTTCTTAACTTTAAAACCACCTGCTCCTAAGAAACGTAAATTTAAATTTAATTCGAGTATTGATATATCTATTGAAACAATATAATAATAAATAAAATAATATTTTTATAAATATAATATATGATAGCATATTTTTTATCAGGTAACAATGTCTTTTTATTAATTATATTTGTAATTGTAGCAATATCATACTTAATTTCTTCTTACGGCCATATGTATAATGTTAAAATTAATTTCAAAAATTTTTGTTTAAATAGTGATTTTTTTAAAATTAATATAGATTCTCCTTCATGTCAATCAAATACTATTAAACCTCGAATTGTATCAGTTACTAAATCATCTCCAGTTGGAGGAAATATACAAGTTAAAACAATTATACCTACATCTACAAAATAATTTTATAAATACAATTGAAAACTAGCCAAAAGGTGTGGTATCTCCGTAAGTAGACAGATAGAACGCTTGATGTTGGCGGGTGTGGATATGGAAGATATGTAATAAATTATTTTATAATATAACCAAAAAATTGATATTTATATATTTATTTTAAACTATATATAATCAATTATAATTGAAATAGATACAATGAAAACAGCAAAAGAACGTATCCATACATGGACTTCAGGTCCGCTATATTTGTCAGGCCTTGGACTTACGGAACTGCCTGAGCTTCCTGAGGGTCTTACAGAGCTAAATTGTCACAACAATCTATTAACTAAACTACCTGATATTCTTCCAACAAGTCTTAAAAAGTTATGTTGTGGCTACAATCTGCTAACTAAACTACCTGATACTCTTCCATCTGGTCTTACACATTTATACTGTTCTGGTAATCTACTCACTACTCTCCCGGATACTCTTCCGGTGAGTCTCACAACGTTGTATTGTATCATGAATCGTATGACTATGCTTCCTGATACTCTACCTACGGGTCTTACAGAGCTAAATTGTTACAACAATCTATTAACTATACTTCCTGATACTCTCCCGACAGGTCTTAAAAAGTTATGTTGTGGTAATAATCTGCTAACTAAGCTACCCAATACTCTTCCAACCGGTCTTATAAATTTATACTGTTCTGGTAATCTGCTCACTACCCTACCCGATACTCTTCCGGTTGTTCTTAAAACGTTGAATTGTGGCGACAATCTGCTGACTACGCTTCCCTATACTCTTCCTACTGGCCTTATAGATCTAAATTGTTGGATCAATCGTCTGACTACACTCCCTGATACTCTGCCCACGAGTCTTACATTTTTTTCTTGTGACGGTAATAAATTACCATATCGCGAAGACAATGAATCTATTTACGACTATGTAGACCGTGTAAGAGCGATAGAACAGAGTCAAAGTAAAAAGCGCATTACACAACGATGTGCTCTCTACTTTGAAGAATTAGCTAAGAAAGTATGGCATCCGTCGCGCGTGGAACGACTGATGTTAGAAGGTGTTGATATGGAAGATATGTAATAAATTATTTGTAAAATTTTTATTTATTAATTCAGTTTCTTAAAAAATTTGAAAATAAATTTATATATATAAAAACCTATAATGTTATAAATACAATGTTATTTGTTAATAGATATTTTAATTTAAAATTAAGAAATATTCTTGAAAAAACATCAAAATTTAATTATGTTAATCCAAATGGATTAAATATTTCTTATAAATATATTGGTTCTAATAATTCAGTTATATTCAATGAATTATCAAATATTTTTAATTTTATAGATTTTAATTATGGTCATGCAAAACAAAATAATTTAAAATTTACAAAAAATTTCTTTCTAGAAAATAAAAATTATAATTTTCAAAAAGATGTAGAATACAAATATTATAATAATATTGGATTAAAAGATCAATATCTTAAATATTATACTTTTATTTTCTATTATAATATTTCACCAAATATTAAAGGGGGGGAAATAGAATTTGAAAATGGAGAAAAATATTCACCTTCTGAATTTGATGTATTATGTTTTGATAATGAATCAAAATATAAAATTAATAAAGTTTTAAACAAAGGAACTATTAGTACTTTAATTATGAATCTTGAAAAGAAATAGTATCATTAATTAGTTTTTTTTATTGAATTTTATTTTCTTGATAATGTATTTGTTTTAATTTTTTTAAATGTAACCATTTTATAAACAGTAAATGCAATTGAAGCAATCGCACCTAATAATAATATGTATGTAGGTATTGAGGATGGTTCAAATATTGATAATACATTATATACTACTACTTGACCAATAATTGTAGCTGGTAATGCAAAGGTTGCAAAGAGTGAATTAATTATACCTGTTGGTACATCTCTAATAAAGAGATATATTAAATAAATAACATATGTTATTACAGGAACTGATGCTAAAAGTACTTTGTGTTGACTAAAATTCATATATATATAATATTATATATAATAATTTAAACTAAACTTATTTATTAAATATTATTTTTATAAATTTTCAGACAACCATTCAATGTTAGAATATTGATTTGAACACCATTATACATATTTTTGAATAATATATTATTTATAATTTTATCATCTCAAAAAACAATTAATTTTTATTATAAACAAAAATTAATATTATAATTAATGAATTTTTTTAATAATGATCATAGTTTTTGTGAAGCATTACTTTATGGCGGTCCTCCTGAATATTTTAATGCTTTTACATCATTATACATTAGTTATGTTGGACTATATGGATTAAAAAATAATTTTCATCTAAATAATGATATTTTTTTAATTTATTCTGCATTATTTATTAATGGTATAGCATCATTTGCATATCATTGGACAAATTATATAGGGTTTGGTATAATTGATAGAAGTAGTATGATTTTAATTGCAATACCATCTATTAATTGTGGTATAAAAGAATTAAATTATTTATATCATATTTCAGAATTAAATAATAAAATTTTTCTATTTTTTAATCAAATGTATTTATTAGCTCTAATAACATTTCTTTGTATGGGTTATGAAGAAGTATTTAATGGTATATTTGGAGTTTTTTTAGCATTAATATTAATTTTTATATATCTATTAAATAATAAAAAAATTAAAAATAAATATCTAAATTATGGTAATTATGGTATATTTATGATATTTATTGCGGGTATTTCATGGATTATTATTGAGAAATTATGTTCTACTTTTTCGATTATGAAATATTTACATGGTCATGCAATTTGGCATATATTTGTAAGTAGTGGTGGATATTTATCTTCATTATTATTAACATCATTAAGTTTAAATAGAAAAAATATTTTACCATATTATCATCTTAATCAATTATCAATTGTTAAAAAATAAATTAATCATTTTTTATATTAACAACTGAATTAGAATCTATTTGTTTTCCTAAATACCATTTATCAAAAAATCTTGGAATAATATTTGGTACATTAATTAATAAAGAATTATTTTGAATATTTTCAATTAATTTATTCAAATTCTTGTATGTTTGCACCTTACATGTCCATTTATTAGATTGAATTGAATTTTTTTCACACAAATACCATCTTTCATTATCATGATCAATTGCAGGTAAATTTATAGATGTTCTATTTGATATTTTAGTTTTAAGAGAGGTTTTCTATAGATGACAAAAATATTATTTTTCAATATTTTTATTATATCATATAATATAATAAAAATTGAAAATTATAGATTAAATAAGCGAAATGACAAAAGGTATAATCTATAATGGATCCTTGTAATATATATACTATTGATGCTGTCTCTAAGACAAGCATTAGTGTTCCTGCTCCTGTTGCAGGTACTACTCCAATTTTTGTCACTTTTGTGATAGATGAATCTGGCAGTATGGCAACAGAAGCACTTGTTGGTAGTGAATCTACCGGGCAATGCAATCTTGGTGTTGTTTGCACTGCTGTAGCTGCTTCAATGTCAGTCATGCCTGAAACAACATATGCTGGTGTTGTCATGTTTAGTGATAGGGCAACACTTCTTTCACCAATTGTTCAAATGACTCCTATGAATAAGGGAGGAATTAAAACTGCTCTTATGCAACGTCATCCAACCAGTTCTACCAATCTTGAAGCAGGTGTAAAAATGGCAATTGATATGGAAAGAGAAAAGTTTGCAGTTCATAGCAATAAAGCCAAGTACATTATTATTGTCCTAACTGATGGACAACCTGATACGGCTCGTGCTTCCACTGGTGAAAATTACGGTGCTTTCTTTAAGAATTATTCTTCTAAATTTGGGTTTACACCTGAAATCATTACATGTGGTTTTGGATATAATGTGAATGTTGATCTTCTTGTTGATATTTCTAAGATTATGAATGGTCATTTCTCATTCATTCCAACACCAGATATGGTTGCCACAAATTTTGTAAATATGATGGCACAAATCATCTCTCAAGAATCTGCTCCAGTAATTGATGCAATTGTGGATTCTTATCGTATTGATTTTATCAATAAGTGCACTGATCTATGCCGTCTTGCAAATATGGGAGATGGTGATGGAGCACTTGCAATTATTCGTAGTATGTCATCTCGTATTCGTGATTCTCTAACAACTATGCCGGATGGATTTTCCAAGGAAGTTCTTATTGGAATTCTTAAAGATGTTGAAGGAGAAGTTGCACTAGCTCTATCAGATCTAAAGAAGAACTACAATGTTTGGGGTCGTGGATATATTCCTTCTCTTGCACGTGCTCATGAACTAAAGTTTTGTGCAAATTTCAAAGATCATGGACTTCAAAACTATGCTGGTCCTCTATTTAAGACCATTCAAACTTCTGCAGCAAGTATATTCAAGTCTGAACTTACTGATGCTATTAGTCGAATGGCATCTACACCAAGATCTGCCTATTATGCACCAGTAAGTGCAGCAGCAATTTCTGGTCTATACAATCCATCTGGTGGTTGCTTTGACGGTAATTGTCTTGTTACAATGGCAGATGGTACAACGAAGCCTGCTATGGATATTGTTCGAGGAGATATGATTCTTTCATTCAGTGGAGTAGCAGCAGAAGTTTATGAGATTGTACGAACTCTAGTATCTTCTACAGCTCAAGCAGTTGTTTTCAAGAGTGGTCTAAGGATTACTGCATGGCATCCAATTTTCATGAATGGTCATTGGATCTTTCCAGATAATGCACCCGAACATACAAAGCAAATGAGTGGTACAACTGCAATGTGTGGACTAAGTCTAGTTTACAGTTTTGCTGTTCGTGGTCAAAACAACGCTCATGGTATGCAAGTAGATGATGTGTTCGTTGCAACTCTTGGTCACGGAGTCAGTAATGATCCAGTACTTTCTCATCCCTTTTACGGAACAAATAAGGTACTTGATGCAATCTCAAATATGTACAATACAGCATTCGAAAAGTATCAACCAGAGCCAATTATTGGTAATGGAATTTGGTACTGGTCATATGATGAGAATGGTGCACCAAATGGTATTCTTGAAAATCCTTAATATACTATTTATTTAATATACATTTAATTTATAATAAAAAAAAATAATATTTAAAATTTAAATTGTTATAATAATATTTTTATCTTGATTTTTTAAGCGATTAATATAGTCATTTATAGATTCATTATCTATACGATCTGAAAATTGATTATTGTAATAATGAAAATATTCTATATTATTTGGAAATGTATTTGGTAAATATTCTAATTTATTATTATTACAATGTAAAATCTTAAGATTAGTTGGTAGATTATCTGGTAAATATTTTAATTTATTATGATCACAATGTAATTCTATTAAAGTATTTGGAAGTAAATTAGGTATTGTTTCTAATTGATTATTTTCACAGTGTAAAACCTTAAGATTTTTCGGAAGATTATTTGGTAAAAATGTTAAATTATTTTCACTACAATCTAAAATGGTAAGATTAAATGGTAAGGTTTCGGGTAATTCTATTAATTGATTTTTAATACAATATAATTTTATTAAATTAATTGGAAGTGTATTTGGTAATAATATTAATTGATTACAATGACAATATAATTCAATAAGACTTGGTGGAAGCGTATTTGGTAATAAAATTAATTGATTATTATAACATTCTAATCTTTTTAAACCATATGGTAAATTATTGGGTAATTCGATTAATTGATTGGTATCACAAATTAAAATTTGAAGATTATTTGGTAAATTATTCGGTAATTTTTTTAATAGATTATTTCTACAAAATAATTCTCTTAGACTTATCGGAAGTATATCTGGTAATGTTGTTAACTTATTATTTGTACAAAGTAAAATTTCTAGATTTTCTGGTAGTTCTGGAAGTTCTGTCAATCCAAGATTACATAAGTCTAATATTCCTGAAGTCCAATTATTAATTCTTTCTAATGCAATATTCATATTTTAAATATAAATAAATTTTTATATTATTATAATCTTCCTCCGCCATAAAGTTCAATATTTTTTCTTAATTGCTCAATATATGTATCTTCTATATTATTTAAACGTTTTACATATGATGATACAGCTTCATTTTCATTACGTTCTAGTAAATTATTTCGATATAATTGTAAAATTTCAATATTTGTCGGAAAAGTAATTGGTAGTGATTTTAATTGATTCTGATTACAATATAATTCTTTAAGATTTGGAAGCCTATCAGGTAGTGAAACTAAGTAATTATAAGAACAATCAAAAATTTTAAGAGAACTTGGAAGAGTATCAGGTAAAAAATATAAATTATTTTTCCTGCAATGTAAATCAGTTAGATTTGGTAGCTTATCAGGTAATACTTTTAATTTATTATCCGAACAATATAAATTAGTAAGTTTATTAGGTAATTTATCAGGTAAATTTTTTAAATTATTATTATTACAATATAATATCCAAACATTATTCGGTAAATTTTCAGGTAATAATTCTAATTTATTATTTGAACAATCAATAACTGTAAGGTTTTTTGGTAAAGAATTTGGTAATGATGTTAGTTTATTTTTATAACAAAATAATCCTGTTAAATTTTCTGGTAATTCTGGTAATTCGGTAAGATCTAATTTTGATAAATCTAAAATTCCAGATTCCCAATTTTTAATTCTTTCTAATGCAATATCCATTTAGGTAATTTTAATGAATTTTAGTTAAATTAATTTATTAATAAATCAATTTTTTTAATAGAAAAAGTATTTTTAAATTGTTATATAAACCATTATACTTGATCTATCTTTAATACAATTTTTAGAATTTTCTTCTGTTATTTTATAATATCGATATAAATAATTATAAAATCCTTCACCAGGTATACGATTAGGTAATTCATTACCAACAATATACCCTTTTATGTTTTTATTATTTATATATGGTAAGAATTTTAAATTATTATGACGACAATCAAATCCTTTTATTGTATTTGGAAATTCATTTGGTAATGATAGTAAGTTATTATTATTACAATATAAATATTCTAAATTATTTGGTAAATTTGGTAAAAATTTTAATTTATTAAAGCTACAATTTAATATACATAGATTTTTAGGAAGATTATCTGGTAATAATATTAATTGATTTTGATCACAATATAATTCTATTAAATTTTCTGGTAAATTTGGTAAATATTCTAAATTTAGATTAGATAAATCTAATTTTAGAGAATTATTTTGAAGACAATCATTAATACGTTTTTGAACTATATCCATTAATTTTTTATATATAGATTTTCAGATTGTAATCATTTATAATTCAATTTTTAATTTCTGTATTTTTATCTTTTTTTCTTCAATTTCTAATTTTTTGTTTTCTAAATATTTATCTATTGATTGAATATATTCTATTGTTTCATCTGATATAGTACTTTTTTCTTTAATAGAATTAATAATTACATTAATATTTGATATTAAACCTATAATATGTATTCTATCATTATGTAATGATTTTGTAATTGAATTTAGGAATTTAATTTTTACTAAAATATTATCATTACCTATTAAATTACTCATTGTATTTATAATATATAATTTAATAATATGTTATATTATTAAATTCAATTTTTTTATAAAATTCTAGGTAGATGATGTACCATTTGGTAATTATTTTTAACGCTTACAACATTTTAAATGTCTTATACATTTATCCCAAAGTAAATCGTGAAAATAATATAATACTGTTTTTGTTATAAATTCTGCTGCGCCAATAGTTAATCCAGTTAATGGATCCTTAGTTATGAGCCATGCTAAAAATATAGTATCTAATGTTCCTACTGCTCTCCAAGAGAATGCTTTTGTAATATAAAAAATTTGATCTCTCATCAAATTTGATGATATTTTATAGTTCTTCTCATATAATATTTCACTTATTTTAGGAATTACTTGAATAGTTACATTATTTAAATCTATATGATTTTTAAAGGTTTTATTTAAATTTTCAACTATACTATCAATTGATATATTTTCATCATTTTTAGGTACATCATTAACTACTAAAATTAAAATTTTTTTATTATTTTGAATTTGAGTATTAATATTTTTAATATCAATTTCTAATATTTTATTCCATTTACCAATAAATATAACAATATTTTTTGATACATCAATATTTGACTCCTCCATTATAACATTACTTGATACATTATTACTTGATACATCATTACTTGATATATTAATTTTTGACTCCGCCATATATTATGTATATACATAAAATATACATAATATAAACATATTATATATTTCTTTAATTATAAGCGATTAATAGTATTTTAAATGTTACATTATAAAATAATTTAGAGAACATTTTTATGTTCTCTAAAAGTTAAACTGTATCTTGGTTCAAAAATTGTTGAATCTTTTTCAATACCATGACAATAATATTTTTGTACTGATCCCATCATTATAAATAACGATCCTGGTTTTATAACGAATGATTTATTAAGAGATTCTTCCGAATTATTTAAATTAACCGTATTTGTAAATTCATTTTTATGAATTCTTTTAAATTTTAATTCTCTTTCTGTTCCAAATGTTAACATACATATAGTTGGATTATCTCCAAATATCGATTCATCATCGCGATGATATTTAATATAATCATTACCATCTCTATAATAGTTTATTAAGGATGAATTTAATTGAGGTTTATTACATCCAGTTAAATTAAGATCAATTATTTTTTCAAATAATTCATTTGTTTTTTCTTGTATTTTATTTCTTAATTCAAATAACCAATCATCGGATAAATTAGACATCCATCTTTCATGACTTTGATTTATCCATTTATTTGAAAAGTATTTATTATCATCTTGAAACCATTTTTGTAATCTTGGAGTTTTATTATTATTAAAAATTCCTTTTTTCCAATCATCAATATTAATAACCTTTTCTTGATATAATTTTATTTCAGAATCATTTAAAAAATTATCAATCTGAATAAATACGCAATTCGAGCTATCTTGCTCTATATCATTTAATATTCGCATTTTATTTATTATTAAATATTTAATATATAATAATAAAAATAATCAATTTTTTAGATTGCTTTTACTCTACGTCTTCCACCAGTTAATCCAGTTGCACCACCTCTACGTTTAGATACTTTTTTAGAAACTCTACGTCTTCCACCAGTTAATCCAGTTGCACCACCTCTACGTTTAGATACTTTTTTAGAAACTCTACGTCTTTCACCAGTAGCTCCACCAACTTTTTTAGATGATTTACGTTTACCACCTTTTTTAGTTTCTTTCATGTATTCTTCAATAAATGATAAATCTTTATCACCTTTAACCATTTTTTTTAATTCAGCTAAAGATAATGACATTGATTTTTCTTCATCTTCATTAACTTTCATTTTAACTTCAAATACTCCTTCTTTTTCAATAATTTTAACTTTTTTAAACGCTTTTTCAGATTTAGATAAAAAATAATATGTAGCTCCTTTATCACCATCAACTATTGAGTGTGAATGTCTAGTTTTTTGACCATCAACTACTTTCATTTCTGATTGTTCATAACTATAAGAAATTGTCATTATATAAATTAAAATATATAAAAACTATAATTAATTTTTAATGTTTTTTTTCATTTGGAAATAAATAATAAAAAATTACTATTACTACAACTATAACTATTAATAATAACATAAAACATACTAAATTCCAATACGTTTTATTTTTTTTATTTCCCCATGTTAATTCACAAATTGGACATAACATTTCTAAATGTTTCCAATTTTTAACACATTCAAAATGAATTGGTAATCTACATTTACATGGTAAATAATTTACATTATTATGAATTGCTTCTTTACAAAAAATACAATTAATTCTATATAAAGATGCTTGTTGATATGCGGTGTGATCTATTAAAGGGGCCGATGGTTCAATTTCATTTACTTTTAAATAATCTATTTCATCAATCGGATCTTCTTGCTTATTCATCATTATAAAGTTTTTTAAATTAGATTATTAATATTTAAATTCAATTTTTATTTTATTATTATTTTCATTATTTATTCTATTATTATATTTATCATATATTTCTTCACATTCTTCTGGTTTATGTCCATCTTTTAAACATTTTATACATGTTCCTGGATGAATTCTATTACTAATTTCTATTTTTAATGGTTTTGATTGTAAAACAATAGGATTAATTTGTAAATTATTTTGTTTTAAGATTTCTTTTTGACTTTTTGTTAAAATTTCATTTTTAAATGAACCACCTCTAACATTATCAATTCCAAATTTTTTCATATATTTAAAAATATATTGATCTACATTATTAACTTGAATTTCTTTTATTATTTTTATTATTTGAATTGGTTTATATTTTTTTGTAAATGATGAACCATTCCCTTCAAAATGTTCATTTATTCTTTTAGTTATATCATTAGTATATCCAATATAATATTTATTATTTGTTAGTTTTAATATATAAATATTAGTCAAATTCATATATGATATAATATTAAATAATTAAATAAAATAAACAAATAAAAAATAATATATTTTATATGAATCAAAATTATATTATTTATCTACTTATAAATTCAAATCATAATAAAACATATATTGGAATTACTAATAATCAAATTAGAAGAATAAGACAACATAATGGAGAAATAACTGGAGGAGCAAAATATACTACATCTAATAAACAAAATGGTGAATGGCAATATTATGGTTGGATTAAAAGCAAGGATTCAATTTTAATAAAAAATAGAGCATTATCAATTGAAAAAAAAATTAAAATTAAATCTAAAAAATCAAAAGGATCACCAATTGAGAGAAGAATTAATGCAATAAATATATTATTATTAGAAAATAATGATTTAGAATTTATGATATATAATCATTAAAAATTGAAAAAAAAATATTATAATAATCTATTATTCTATGAATAAAAATAAATGCCTGCATTTGATAAAACTAAATCTTATACTATCACCGCATATTACCCGAATGGAAAAATTATGAGAGATAATTATGGTGAATTTAACTTTCTGACGTTATGGAATATTACAAAAAAAAATGATGTTTATATTGGGTATGATGAACAAAAACGTGAACGAAGATTTAATTCAAGATTGACTATAGAATATTTTGAATTTTAATATTATAGTTTAAAAATTGAATAAATAATGTTATAAATGTTAATAAATTTATTCAAAACTTATGTTAGGCTTTGATAAAAATAAATTATATGTAGTTAGAGTTCATTATCCAAATAATACAATTCTAAAAGATAAACATGGTGAATTTAATAATCTAACATTAACAAATATCTATTATCTAAATGGAGTATATATTGGAACTGATCTAAATAATAAAGAAAGAAGATTCAATGCAAGATTAAATATCGAATATGATAAACTTTATTAAATTTTTTTATTAATAATTTTATATGATGTTTGACCTTGATGTATACACTTAATAATTTCATCAAATGGTATATTTGAGATTTTTCTTAAATATTGACAATAATCACATTTACATTTTTTAAATAAATTCATTATAATATTATATATATCTATAAAAGGTAAAATTGATTTATCAAATATATATGTGTATTCAACATACTCATCTGATAAAATTTTTGTATGACTTAATCTTATATTAAATGGATTTGAATGAATATTATTTAATCCATATTTATTAGAACAAAAAGTATACTTAATTTTTTCTTCTATAAAAATACTATAATTATATGGTAATATAGTATCATTACTTATTTGATTTGTGGTAATCATTTAATTTATATTAGTAAATTATTTTTTTAAATAAGATAGAAAATAATAAAAATAAATTCAATTTTTATTATCTAATATAATTTAATGTCATATATAAATGGAATTATTGGTTATATTTATTTAATTAATAAACAAAATAATATACATATTTTATTATTTTCAGATAATCATTCAAGTGAAAAATACTGTGAAAATAATAGTATATTTATAAGCGATTTTTTAGAAACAAAAAAAAGTAAAATATTACTTGAAGAAGTACCAAGAATGAATAACGAATTAATTGAATTATGGGATACAAAACATAATCAAAAATTAAAAAACTTATATTTAAAAAATAATAATAAAATAGATGGTGTAGATATTAGACCATTACTAGTTCCTTTCTCATTAAAAATATTAGAAAAACCAAATTTAATTATTGATAAAAAATATTTAAATTCAATTCAAATTATGACAGTTTCAGAATATCTAAAATTATTAACTTCATTTTTTGATCTTAAACATAATTATTTTATTGAAAATTTAGGTGAATTTTATAAAAACGATATACTTTTAAATGAATTAAATATAAAGTTTACAAATATATATAAACAATATCTTAATACTAATATAATAATTTCTGAAGTAATTAATAAAAATAAAAATTTTATTGATAACATAGATGATATACTTAGCTCAATTATGGAATGGTATATTATTGCAAAAATATTTTTTTATAATAATAATCAAAAAATTAATAAATTTATTATTCATACTGGTTTATATCATAGTACAAACGTAAATAAAATATTAATTGAAAAATATGGTTTTAATAATATTCATTCAAATGGATTAGTTGATATAAATATTAATAGTATTGAAAATAATTGTATTTTATTACCTAATATAGTTGCTAAACAATTTGGAGGGTATAAATATAAGTATTTAAAATATAAAATGAAATATTTTTCATTACAAAAGGTTCTTAATGAGCCTTTAGCTTTATTAGATCCGGTAGATATTCTTCCTATAATAGATGCTCCAAAAGAAACTAATATGGTTTTATATAATATTGATGATTCTGCATTATTAGGAGGAAGATCTTATAATATTTGGCCAGTAATATCCATGAAATGGGAAAAAAACAAAGACTTATTAGGTATTAAATCTATTGATAATAATATTAAATATAAATTTATTGCACATAATATTGGCAAGCAATTAGAACCATTATTAGGTAAAGGAGCTTATTCTGCAGTATATGATATTGAACAAATATTTCCAATTATAGAAATGCCCAAAAATCATATTTTAAAAATATATGAAAAAAAATCAAATATTACTCATTTATTTAATGAGCCTAAAGTTAAATGTGATATGGAATTATATGAAAAATATTTTATGAAAATTTTTTATTATGGTGATATTGATATTAATGAAAATACTTTTACTTTTAATGATGAAAAAAGAAAATCTTTTACTAAAGATATTACGTCAAAAGATTATTGTTTTGAATATTATATTTCAAAACTTTATCAAACTGCAAAAATAGATACTAACGGACCATATGATTGTATATCAGACTTAACTAATAAGGAAAAATATACGCTATTAATAAAAAATCTAATTTTTCTAAATAAATTACAAATTAATAATATGTTTCATAGTGATTATAAGATTGAGAATATTGGATGGGAAAATAACTTTGATGTTATTATGATTGATTATGATCAATATACTATTTTAGAAGCAAATGATAGCGTAAAATTAAGTTTTCCAACTACATATACACCAAAATGGTTTCGAAGAGAATTATTACCAAATAAAAAAATGAGAGAATATAGTTATTTAATTAAATGGTCAGTTGGTGGATTAAAAGATTTTATTGATTTATTAGATTTAAAATTTACATCTGAAATTTTAATTGAATTACCCAACACATTATTAGTTTATCAAAATAGAAATATTCGGAATTTATTACCAGCTGTTTTAGCGTCTAACCTACATTTAGATCATGAACATTATAGACGCGTACCAAGATATTATGAATTAATTGAAGTTTTTGAATGGTTAAGAATAAATAATCATCTATTAGAATAAATCTATTTTTTAAGTATATAAAAATAATAAAATCCATAAGCAGTTAAAATTAATAATAAAACTATTAATAACAATCCAAATTTTTTATTTTCAGACGTTTTATTAGATGTGAATGATTCAATACTTGAAATATTAAATGATAAATCTTCAAATTGGGTTTCATAATCATTAACTATACTTGACATTTTTAATATATAATTATATATTAAAAAATTTTATAAATTAAATTTTAATCAACTTCAGATATTTTTGGTCCAGGAGCTGGTTCTAAATCGTCATTTGGCATATCCATTCCTTCTGGCATTTTAAATCCTGGAGGCATTCCAGACATACCCATTCCTTTAGCAGCTTCTGCCATTTCCTCTGGACTCATATATTTCATTGGATTAAATACTTTATTTAGTTCTGCTAGTTTTTCTGTATATTCTTCAGCTTCGTGATCTCCTTCAAGCCATTTTAGTGTATCTTCTACAAATGAATTTAGAGTTTTCATTTCATCTTCTGGTATTTTAGCTTTAAGTTTTTCTTCTCCAAGAGATTGTTTCATTCCATAAACTGCTCCTTCCAGTTTATTTTTTGCTTCTACTTTTTTCATTAGAGCTTCATCTTCAGCTTTAAATTTTTCAGCATCTTTAATCATTTCATCAATTTGTTCTTTAGTTAGATTATTACCACTTGTTTGAATTGTTAGTTTTTGTGATTTACCTGTTGATTTTTCTTCTGCTGAAACTGTAAGAATACCATTTGCATCAATATCATAAGTCACATTTAATTGAGGCATACCTCTTGGCATTGGTGGAATTCCTTCAAGTTGAAATTGTCCAAGTAAATGGCAATCTTTTGAAAGAGGACGTTCACCTTGAAATACTCTAATGGTAGCTCCCGGTTGATTATCACAATATGTTGAAAACGTTTGTGATTTAGTTGTTGGAATAGTACTATTTCTTTTAATTAATGGTGTCATTATATTTCCAGAAGTTTCAATACCAAGTGTTAGTGGTGTAACATCAAGTACAATTAGTGATTCGATTTTTTCATCTTTAACACCACCAAGTACTGCAGCCTGTACTGCTGCACCATAAGCAACTGCCTCATCTGGATTTACACTTTGACATAGTTCTTTTCCGTTAAAATATTCTTTAAGAAGTTGTTGTACTCTTGGAATACGAGTAGATCCACCAACAAGAACAATATCATTAATTTTATCTTTTGACATCTTTGCATCTCTCATTACTTGTTCTACTGGTAAAAGTCCTTTCTTAAATAGATCATCACAAAGTTGTTCAAATTTAGCTCTTGTAATTGTAAGGTTAAAATCTTTACCTTCATAAAGAGAATCAACTTCAATCATTGTTGTCATTGCTGTTGAAAGAGTACGTTTTGCTTTTTCACATGCATTTTGTAGACGACGTCTAGCTTTCATATTTTTGGAAATATCCTCTTTATATTTTTTTTGAAATTCTTGACAGCAATATTCTACAAGACGAAGATCAAAATCTTCACCTCCAAGATGACCATCTCCTCCTGTAGCTTTTACTTCAAAAACACCATCATCAATTGATAGTACAGTAACGTCATGTGTGCCCACACGACAATGTTATCGATAGACCGTTTAAATCTATCTTCTTATGGTTTCCCATAAGGTCAGACTATATCTTGTTTAATCTTGTTTATTAATTGATCCCAATTTTTTGGAGTTAAGACATAATATTTTTTATATGTTTTATTATTAATTTCTTTCTTAGAATATTTGATTATATTATTATCTTTTTTATTTCTAATTTCTATAATGGCAGAAAGAATTAAATTTTGATTTGACATATTATTTATTATATATTATTTTGTTCTTAACTCTAATAAAACTTAAATTCAATTTTAAGATTAAACCCCGGCATTCGTGGAACTTTCTGGTACATGACCTTACTTGTTCTAGTCGTTGAACCTTCTTCTCCTCGCGAAGAAGCTTGGCTGCTGATTGTCCAATCCATTTCTTTTTCAAACCTTCACGCTTATGTTTACACATTACGTTGTGGTAGAAATGGCTATAAGGAGTTTCCAGCAATTAACCGAGTTCCTTGTTATTTAATAACAAGTGAGGAGTTTCACCTCAGGAAGCAGCACTTGTTTACCTCCCATATCAAATATCATTACATTACATTCACCTTTTTTATCCATACCATATGCAAGAGCAGCTGCGGTTGGTTCATTAATTACTCGTAATACATTAAGTCCAGCAATAAGACCAGCATCTTTAGTTGCTTTACGTTGTGAGTCATTAAAGTAAGCAGGTACAGTTACAACTGCATCTTTAACAGTTGTACCAAGATATGCTTCAGCAGTTTGTTTCATTTTAACAAGAATCATTGCTGAAATTTCCTCTGGAGTGAATTGTTTAGATTCACCATTTACAGTACATTCAAGCATTACACGATCATTGTCTCCTTTAAAAACTTTAAATGGCATTGTTTTAATTTCTTTTTGTACAATTGGATCACTAAAATTTCTACCAATAAGACGTTTTACATCATAGATAGTATTTTTTTGATTACTTACTGCTTGTCCTTTTGCACTTTCACCAATTAGTCGTTCACCAGTTTCTGTAAAAGAAACCCATGATGGTGTTGTACGACTTCCTTGGTCGTTTGCAATAATTTCTACCCTACCATGTTGAAAGCAGGCTACAGCTGAATAAGTTGTTCCAAGATCAATACCGATTGTTGTCATAATAATATTATATTCTACTATATCTTTATAACAAATTCTTTAAGTTTCAATTTTTTGTAATAGACATAATAAAAAATACTACAATAAGCATATATAAATAAATAATAATATAAATAATATGTTATCTATTATTAAAAAAAATACATATAATATTTTATATTATCCTTTAATATTATCTTCATTTATAATATGTTTACTAGTTGCTATATATTATACAATAGTTCTACTATATTATATTATAACAGATAAAAATTCATATAAATCAAAATATAATAGTTTTTTATTTACATTACTATTTGGTGTTCCATTCTTTTATTTCTTTTTTTATTTGAATGTATTAAATTTAATATTAAGGTCATTTAGATATTATTTAATAAATTAATTATATAAATTTGATACTTCCAGGATCTTTTAGTTCAATCATTTTAATTCCATAATAAGATTCAATATCTTTTACATATTTAGTATCATTAGGTGTAATAATATTAACTGCAACTCCTTTACGACCATATCGACCAGATCGTCCAATTCGGTGAATATAAGTTTCACGATTAGTTGGCATATCATAATTAATTACAATTGAAACACCATGTACATCAAGACCACGTGCTAATAGATCAGTAGTAACAAGAAGTTTATATTCTCCCCCTTTAAATTTTTCAATAACTGATTCTCTCTTATCAATTTCCATTTCACCATGAATTTCTCCAACTGGAAATTTTTCTTCAAGTAGTTTTTCATAAATCCATGTTACTTTAGATTTAGAATTACTAAAAAGAATAGTTTGATTTACAGAAATTGAACCATAAATATCTAGTAGCATTTCAAGTTTATCTTCTTCTTTATCAATTAGAAGATAATATTGTTTAATTGCTTGAACAGGAACATCTGCTTTTTTAACAAGAATTTGAATTGGATCATTCATAAATTTATTAGTAATTTCAAGGGTTTGATCCGATAAAGTTGCAGAAAATAAACAGATTTGCATATCATCAGATAATCCAGCTTTTAGAATAAAATATAGTTGTTCTTTAAATCCTCGATCAAGCATCGTATCTGCTTCATCAATCACAAGAATTTTAATTTTAGTGCCATCAATGACATTACGATTTAGTAAATCATAAATTCTACCAGGTGTTCCAATCATAATATGAACTCCTTTTTTAAGAATATCAATATCATTTTTAACAGATTTACCACCAATACAAAGATGTGCTTTAACATTTAGATATCTTCCTAGATTATTAACTACGTCGAGAGTTTGTTCTGCAAGTTCTTTGGTAGGTGATAGGAAAATTGCTTGACATACTGGTTTTTCTACATCAATATTAATTTGTTGTAGCGTACCAATTGTAAATGTACCAGTTTTACCAGTACCAGATTGAGCTTGAGCAATAATATCACGACCACTCGTCATTGGTACAATTGCTTTTTGTTGGATAATTGAAGGTCGTTCAAATCCATATGCATTAATGCCTCTAAGAAGATCATCTTTTAGGGACATATCGTCAAAAGAATAAAATAGTTTATCATTTTCAGTCATAGTATATATAAACTAATTATTCTTTATATATATAAAATTGAATTATCAATTTTTTTAGATTTATTGTATTAATTAATAAGTATACAATAATAAATGAAAGAATTAATTATTGAAAATACAATTTATAGAATTGGTAAGAATGCAAAAGACAATACTCAATTAATTAAAGATTCAAATATAAATTGGTACTGGTTTCATTTAGATAAATTTCCTTCTGCACATGTTGTAATATGTAAAGAAGAAATTAATAATTTAGAAATAAATCAAGCCGGACTTTTAATAAAAGAATACAGTAAATATAAATTTAAAAATATTGGAATTTGTTATTGTAAAATAGATAATTTAATTCTAGGAAAAGAACCTGGATCAGTATTATTTAGATTTAATAAACAAGTTAATATATTTAATTTATAATATATATATTATATATATATATATTATGTTTATATCTTTATCATCTGCATCAGTTAGTTATGCATGTGCTATTAAACAAAGTATTAATAATTATCATAAAGCTGATGAAACTAATTTTTTTGATTGGCTAATTTGTTCAATGAAAAGTATTAATGAAGTATTAGATAATAAACCAATACTATTTGATGAAAATTATGAATATCCAAATCCATTAAATACAGTTAGTATAAAATTTAAAAATTTTGATAATTTAATTTCACATCATGATATAGTAAAATTTAATAATAATAGTATTAAAGAAATAACTGAAAAATATAAACGTCGATTTGATCGATTAATTACTACGATTCAAAATGAAAAAAATATATTTTTCATTAGATTTGTTAAAGAAAATTCTTTTTTAGAAGAAGATGAAATAATAAAATTTATTGATAAAATAAAAATTATGAATAGTAATTTAAACTTTTTATTTATTTTAGTAACCGATAATGATCAATTAAAAATATCAAATAATTTAAATAGTAATATAAATTTTTCATTCTTAGATTTAACTAAATATTATGATGATGCTGTTATTAATGAAACTAATCCATATTTTAAAATTATTAAAAAATATAAATGTATTTATCAAATATATAAATCAGATAATTAAAATTACATCATTTTACCTCTTATACTCGTTTCATTCATTACTCCAATAGATTGTCTATTATAAATAATTTGATTTTCAAAAGTTCTTAGTTCTTCGGTTGTTTCACATCCAATATAACTCATTGTACTTTTAATACTTGATTCTATTCTTTGTAGAATATCTTTTACTGGTCCTTTTATTTCAATTTCAATATCTGCTCCCTCCGGATTTTGAATACCATTATATTCTTTATTTGTTATTTCTGCTTTTGACATCATTGCCATTGCAGATGCCATTCCTCTATAACATTTTACTCTTCGATTATTTCTATAAATTATATTACCAGGTGTTTCATCAGTAGCTGCTAATGTTTTTCCTAACATCATAGCATCAGCACCAACAACAAATGCTTTACTAATATTTCCATCTTTACCTAAATGACCACCATCAGATATCATTCCTATATTATGTTCACGAGCAACTACACGACATTTTAGTAATGATGTAAATTGACCAGATCCAACACCAGTTACAAGACGAGTTGAACATATAGAACCATTTCCAATTCCAATTCGAATACAATCAGCTCCAGAATCTTTAAGAAAATAGAATCCATCTGATGTACAAACATTACCTGCCATAATATCAATACCTAATTTTTTAATTTCTTGAATAACTAATCTTACCTTTTTATTAAATCCATTTGCAACATCAATACAAATAATATTGCAACCAGCATCTATTAATTGTTTTGCTCTTTCTAAATAATCATCTACAATACCAACGGCAGCACCAACTAATAATTTACCATCTTTATCGAGAGAATATTTATCTTTATTTATTTGATATTCTAGTAGGTTTTTATAAATAATTATACCTTTTACTAAATCATTCTCAATAACTGGTAGTTTTTCTATTTTATTTTTATTCATTATTATGATTGCATCTTCTCTTGTAATATTTTTATCAACAGTTATAATATTTTTATTCATTATTTCACTAACAAGAATATTATTTAACTTTCCAGATGTTAAATGTGAAGTAATATCACGCTTTGTTATTAACCCAACAAATTTATCATTAGTATCAATTACAATATAAGAATTTACTTTATCTTTTTTAATTCTTTGTAATAAATTATCAACTGTTTCATTACAATAAATAGTATATGGATTTTCAATAATAAATGATAAATATCTTTTAACTTTTTTAATCATGTTTACTTGTTGTTCAATCGTATTATATCTATGAATAATTCCTAATCCACCATTAATTGCCATTTGAATGGCCATTTCAGATTCTGTAATAGTATCCATTGGTGATGATATTAATGGTAAATGAAGAGATATATTTTTAGTTAATCTTGATTTTAAACTAATATTTTTTCTTGAATCAATTTTTGAATATCTTGGTTCTATTAACACATCATCAAAAGATAAAGATTCTTGGATAGTATTCATAATATTTATAATTAAATTAACATCTAAGAAATATTTTAATAAATCAATTTTTATTTTTTAATTCATATATATATGAATGAAATAATAAGTAAATTAAAATATGGACAGTGTAATGTAGAGAATTGTCCAAAAAATAATTTAGAAAAAAAAGATAAAATAATAATTAATAATATTTTAAATAAAATAAAAATAAAACAATCATATGACTGGTATAAAAATGAATTAAAATTAATTCAATCTTTTCAACTTCTATTAAATGAATACCCAAATTATGATTATAAATCAATTGTTGGATCAAAAACTCATCTTCAATTATCAAAAATAGAAGATTCAAAATATGATACCTTTAATTATTATCTAAAGTATTTAAATAAAAAATATAAAATTAATATTGATTTCAAAAATATTAAAAATATATATTATTCTTTAAGAAATATAATATTAACACTTAAAGATCAATTAAATATGCCAAGGCCATATCAATTACTAATATACTATCCAGAGATTAAATTAAATGTTGAATTTTCAACAACTGCTATAACTGCATCAGCACCATCTGGTCATTGTTTTTATGGATTAATAAATGGTTATTTAATTTATTTATCAGAAAGAAAATTTTTTGATAATAATTATAATGAATTAATTACATTAATAAATATATCACTAGACTTTGGATATCATCGTAATATGGGAGCAATACATTTTATATATGATAACTATGTGTCATACATAACATTTTTAGATGTTATAAATGTATATAAATTAAATGATAATAATGAATATCTTTCTTTAATAAAAGAACCATTAGATAAATTATTTAAAATTTATAATGTTAAATAGTAATTTTTGATACTTTTGGAAATATATTATTTTTAGTATATTTAAATAATTTATCTTTTTTACAATCAATACATTTAGTATTATTTTTATAACAATCATTACAAATATCAATTTCAAAACAATACATACATTTTATACGATTCCCTCTCTTATATTGTTTACAAATATCACATACATAATCAGAATAATATGATAAATAAGTTATATAATCCAAGTAATTTTGTTTTCCAAATCTTAATAATCTCATATACATATCAAAATTATTTTTATAATTTGTAATAATTAACTGTCTATACAATTTATGATAATTTTTTGAATAAATATGATAATCTAAAATAGATGGTTTATAATAATTAATTATTAAATCATCTTCATTATATTGATATTCCATATAATCTATCATTTGAATTATACCACCCTTTTTAATAATATTTAAAACTTTATTCATATTTTCTTTATAATTATTAATCATTAATATAATTAATAATATAATTTTATACTATTTTATTTTTTTCTCTTATTTTTTTTAATACTTCAGTTGCCATTTTATCAACAATATCATTACCTATACTATGTTTATCAGTTTTATTAGTATGACTATTTAGATGATGAAATTTAATATTTGATTTATTTTCTAAGCATTCTCTTATTTTTTTAATTAAATCTATATTTGGAACATCTTTTGGATATCCGTCTTTTTTCATTTTAATTCCATAATCATACACACATCTTAATCCATACATTGAATCAGTATGAACCACTGCTTCTTCATCATTTATTAATTCTATTGCTCTTAGTAATCCCATTAATTCGCCTCTATTATTTGATGCTTTTTCTATTATTAATCCACTTTCATTTCTAGAATCATTTTCTCCAAAATAAACTCCATATGATGCTCTACAATCTGGTTTACCATTATGATATGATGCACCATCCGTATAAATATTTAATATTGAATCATCATATGTATTATCATAATCAACTATAATAGTATCATTTTTTATAAAATCTTCTGCTTCTCTTCTAGTTGAAAATTTTTTAAATTGTTGATTTGGAAAATGCATAATCTGTTCTTGACATTCTTTCCATGTTTTATATATTCCTGGGTTATGTCCTATTCTAACTGCATAAAATGAATCTTTTAAATTAAAATCATCTTTTGGTTTTTTATCTTCTTTATTTGAATTAAATAATTTAATTTCTTTTGATTGAACATCTTTACCAGATAAATAATTAAATGCATCTATCATATTATTAAATTCTTTATACTCTGGATTTGGAAAATCTTTAATTGATTTTTCAAATGCTTCTTTATTGGTTAAAACGCCTTTTTTATGTCCTTGTCTAACTGCATAAAACATTATTTTAAGTATATCTATATATTATTAAATAAAGAAAGAATCAATTTTTACTTTATAAAAATTGATTTATTTAAATTCAATCTGAAATGTGATAAGCTATATAATATTATGACCCACTATAATTTAAATTTAAAAATAAATAATTGTTATAATTTACTTAAAGAAACTAATATTGAAATGTATAAAAAACTAAATATGACTTCATTAATTATCATGAGTTATAAATTAATATTAAATAATCTTAAAATGGAAATTGATAAAATATATGATGAAAATTTAATTATAGAAAAATATGAAAATAGTTTTAATTTTAGATTTCAAAAAGATATACTATTTGATAAAATTTATAATCTTGAAAGTTCAATAAGTTATTTAAAACTTTTTTTTATGACAATGTCTAGAGTCTAATTATATTTCTTATATTGTTTTATCCAACTTCTAATAGTATTATCACTTACACCATATTTTCTACCAACATTAACATATGTATGATTATTTAATTCAGCTTCTAATTGTTCTAATGTTGGACGATTATTTACTTTTATTGCGGTATTTAATCTAAATTTGGTTAAACATTTGTGACATCTAGTAGATTTTTTATATATCATATCACCACAATCTGCACATTTTTTTGTTTTGGGTTTAATATTTATATCTATTGGTTGATGTGGTTTATTTTCTTTTAATTTTAATAATTCTAATTCTAATTCATGTTTTCTTATATCTAATTCTTTTTTTCGTATATCTAATTCAGCTTGTTTAGTCTTTTCTTTTTCAATTGTAATTAATTTATCATATTCATCTAATCTTATATTTTCTATGAAGGCAAGTGAATCTAATTTACTTATATTTATTTTCTTTTCATGTATTGAAATTTCAGTATCAACCATTGTATTAATATCTTTAATAATTCTTTCTATAGAATAATCTTTATTTATTTCAAAAAATTCAACACCTTCTTCTATATATTTTCTAATTTTAGCATTCATTGTATATTTTTTTATTCTATTTTCTACATTCATAGCTAAATCTAATGTAGGAAATTCAAATATTTTAATTATTTCATTATAAGATAAATTTTTTTTATGCTCGTTCATTCTTCTTAATGATTGTCTTGTTTGGCCAAATTTATATAATGAATCTTTAACATGTATTAAATATACACATGGAATATTTTCTAATTCTTTTAATTTGACTTCATCATATAATGTACCATTATATACTCTACTATAAGACCCAGATCTACGAATAGATACAAGAACATCACTTGTAACCCAGTGTTTAAATTTCTTTGCTTCAGGCATTTTACTTGATAAAATTAATGCATATAGTCCAGATTCGTTTATAAATACAGTTCTAGAATTTATTGTTTTATTAATTTTTTTCTCTAACATTAATTTTATTTTTTTTATTTCTTCAATATCTTTCTTAGATTCTTTTGGTATATGATTTATATATTCTGGTAAATCATCATAAGGGAGTTGAAGTATCTCATTTTGATATATATCAACTCCCTCGTCTATATCAATTGTAAATATATTTTTGGTATCTATATTTTTTAAATTATCATTGGGGAATAGGGATCGTGTTTTGCTACCCCCATTCCCTATATTATCAAATAAAAATATATCTTCTTTATCAATATGTTTATTTATAATATCCGCACAATTAGTATAACCTAATAAATCACATACATCTTTTGCTCTTAAATATAATACTTCATTGTATTCAAAATATAATATTCGATTATTATTATAAATTATTTCATTTGTACCATTATCAATATATTTTCGATTATCTATTTTAGATTGTAATTCTTCTTTTGTTGTTATATGTTTAGTATTATCTTTTTCTACTTTAATATCATTTTCTGTTGGTTTATCTTGATTATTTATATATTCTAAATATTGTTTACCAATATCAGTTTTACATTTTGATAAAATAATAATCATATCTTCTTTACTTATATAATAATTACCTTTTATACATTTCTTATTATTTATCTTTTTTATATATTCTTTAATATTCTTTGAACATATTAATTTTTCAGCTATATCATTTAAACAATACAAACTATTTTCAATGTGTATTAAGTTAATAAAATTATTCATAATTAAAAGTATGAATAAATTCTTAAGTGATAAAATAATTAAAAATTAATATATTTGAAATAAATTAATTTTTTCGCATATTGCTATGCTTAATAGTCTGTATGGGGATCGAACCCATGACCTTCACCTTATAAGAGTGACATTCTACCAACTGAAATAACAGACTTCGCATGTTACAGCATGCTTTGATATTTAAGGATATCACCCTATAGCAAGACTCATTTTTAAATTTTTACCCAGAAATTTAGTTTGCTGTTAGAGCCTTAGTTCGCACATTGCTGTGCTAGTTAATTTTGAGGATTAACAACCTTATACAGGGAGTGGGGATCGAACCCACGCGCTTTCGCAACAGAGCTTAAATCTGTCTCCTTAACCACTCGGACATCCCTGTTCGCTATTTCTAGCACAAGACTCGTTAAAATTTTTTTATGAAATAAAAATATTTTTAATTTGCTGTTAGAGCCTTAGTTCGCACATTGCTGTGCTAGTTAATTTTGAGGATTAACAACCTTATACAGGGAGTGGGGATCGAACCCACGCGCTTTCGCAACAGAGCTTAAATCTGTCTCCTTAACCACTCGGACATCCCTGTTCGCTATTTCTAGCACAAGACTCGTTAAAATTTTTTTATGAAATAAAAATATTTTTAATTTGCTGTTAGAGCCTTTATCTATGTATTGAATGACATAGGGCATTTGGATAAAAAATTTTAGAATTTGATTGCTGCATGGACATTTTTACAACATCCTTAACTAGACTCATTTAAATTTTCAAAAGGAAATTTAATTTGCTGTTAGAGCCAATATAACCATAATTTATAATTTGATTGCTGTATGGACATTTTACAACATCCAATTTTCTAGACTCATTTAAATTTTCAAAAAGGAAATTTAATTTGCTGTTAGAGCCTAATTTCTATGTATTGGATGACATAGGGCATTAATTAATCTTAATAAGGTTAATTGCTGTATGGACATTTTACAACATCCAATTTTCTAGACTCATTTAAATTTTCAAAAGGAAATTTAATTTGCTGTTAGAGCCTAATTTCTATGTATTGGATGACATAGGGCATTAATTAATCTTAATAAGGTTAATTGCTGTATGGACATTTTACAACATCCAATTTTCTAGACTCATTAAAATTTTTTTATGAAATAAAAATATTTTTAATTTGCTGTTAGAGCCTAATTCGCATGTTTCCATGCTTTAAAATCCTAGGTGGGGATCGAACCCACGACTTCCCGCTTAGAAGGCGGGCGCTCTTCCACTGAGCTACGAGGACTCGCACATTACTGTGCTTTCGGTTCTGACAGGAGTCGAACCTGTGACCTTCCGGTTAACAGCCGAATGCTCTAACCAACTGAGCTACAGAACCTCGCATATTACTATGCTTATTAATCTATTTGTTGGTACTCAAAAAGTATAAATTTCAATTTTTATTATAATAATATAATTAATAGATCTCTATATCAAAAATACTTATATTGAATTTAATATAAGAAAACTTATAAGTTTTTTATCATTTTCCATATTTCTCTATCTTTAGCTATTTTTAATGAAGAATCTATATTATACTTATTTTTTTTATAATATTTAATTAATTTTTCATCACACCATAAGTTTGATGCATTAAATCCTTGTTTCTTTATATATTTTTCTGCATATTTTATTATTCTTTTTCCAAAACCTTTATTACGATAATTTGGATTAATATAAATGTGAGATATATATGGAGCAAAATTTTCATTATCAATTGCAAACGTTCCTATAAATTCACCTTCATCATCTAAATATACAAAAAAAATATTCATTTTATCTTTAAAATTTTGTAAAATGAAATTTTTAACTCCAATATATGTTGATATTTTTTTTAATTTAAAGTCATCTTTCCATTCATTGATTAATGCATGACAAATCATATCTTGAATATTTTCTTTAATATCTTTAAAATATTTTAATTTTCCTCTAACATTTGTTATTATTAATTTTTTATTGGGCATTTTAATTACTGGTTTAAAATCTATTTCTGATACATTACCTTTTATTTTTTTTAAAATTTTATCTAAGTCAGTATCTGATTTTTTAATAGTATTATCTATTTCTATTGATTTTTCATAATTGGTTTCTTCATATTTTTGAAAATTATTATTAAATTCAAATCCATTTACATTATTTTGTAATTTAAAATTTTTTTGAATATTAATTTGTTTTTTCGATTCATCTCTTGTATTATTCTGTGTGTATCTTGGATCATTAAAAAATGCAATCGGTACGTCTGTATCTAATTTTTCATTATTATTTAATTCAAAAAAATTATTATCATTTATCGAAATACCATCTAATTTATCAACTTTTAAATTTGATTCATTTTTATAATTTTTCATATTTTTTAAACTTTCTTCTAATACTATTTCATTTCTTGTTTTATTATTATTAAATTCAAAATTGGAATATTTATTCATAAATTAAAATATAAATATATATATTTTAAATAATTTAAATGTATTTTTTCTTATATAATTTATATGAGTCAAATTTTTATTGATAAAAGATTAATAATATGTAAATCAAATTTAAAGGACGCGGAATTTGGTGTTTTTTCATCATTATTTATACCCGCAAATACTTTAATTGAGGTTGCTAGAACACTTAAATTAAAAAATGAACATGTTTTTATTACTGGAAATATCTTAACAGATTATGTTTTTAAATTAGACGATGCTCATTGTTTGATAGCTTTTGGATTTGGAAGCTTATATAATCATAATGAAGATCCGAGTGTTAGTTATAAAGTAACTGATGGAAAAATATATTATAAAACATTAAAAGATATATTTCCAGGTGATGAACTATATGTTTCATATGGTAAAGATTGGTGGAATAAAAGAAATATAAAACCAATCTAAATTGTTGATAAAATTCTTAAAAGTAAAGAATTTGTGTATTGTAATAACATAAATTTATTATTATCTAATTCTATATAATTTTGAGGTTCAATATTATAACTTAAATTAAAACTTATAGTTGAAACTTTAATATTTTAAACATTTATATGCTTGTACAAAAGAACATACTTCTCTTATATGCATCCCTGTAATACAACATATTAATCGTTCAAAACCCATTCCAAAACCGGCAGTTTCAACAGATCCTTCTTTTCTTAAATCAATATACCATTGTATCGGTTTTATATCCATTTTTCGTTTATTAACAATATTAATTAATTTACCATAATTATCTTCTCTTACAGAAGCTCCACATAATTCACCTAATCCAGGAATTAGTAAATCACAAGATTGAACTGTTCTATTATCATCATTTTGTTTCATATAAAATGATTTTAATTCTGTAGGATAATCATAAACAATCGTAGGATGTTTAAATATTATTTCTGATAAATATTTTTCACAATCTGATCCAAGATCATCACCCCATTTTGGAATAGCTTTTAATTTTTTTTTATGCTCATCTAATAAAAGTATTTCAATAGCTTTATCATATGAAATCCTTTGATAAGGTTTTGATACAAACCCTTTTAATTTTTCAATTAAATCTTTTTTATCTGTATATTTTTCAATTAATTTTAAATCATCAATATGATCAATTAATGTTTTTGAAAAACAATATTGGGTTAATTCTTCTAATACATCCATTAATCCATCTAAATTCATTCCCATAAATTCAGCCTCTTGATGAGTAAATGCAGCAACATGTCTTGATGTATCAGATGGTTCTGCTCGATATGAAGGTAACTCACACCAAACATCTCCTAGACCACGTAGACAAGATTCTAAATGAAGTTGAGCAGAAACTGTTAATGATGCTTGAACTCCAAAAAAATCTTGAGAATAATCTATTTCATCAGAATTATCCTGTTTAGTTGGTAAGGATTTACTTTTATTTAATAATTTAGTAACCGTAAATGTTTCACCAGCACCTTCACAATCACTACATGTAATTGTTGGAGGAAATACTTTTTTAACTTTATGACTTCTCATAAAATCGGAAACATAATATGAACAGGATGATGTAATTCTTTTAACTGCACCAATTATTTCAGAATGACCTCGTATTGATTGATGATCTCTTAATAGTTGTAAACTTGGTGTTCCACTAAGGGGATATGTTATTGGATCATTTATTTTTGATATTTTTAAAATATTAATTATTTTAAGATCAAAAATATTAGCTTTTTTTGGATGTTTAACTATTTGTGCATTTAATTTAATAAAACTTTGAGATGTTACATTTCTTAATGATTCAATAATTTCAGATGATTCTGTTATAGCTTGAATTGTATTTGATGTTGTACCATCATATAGAACAATAAAACCAATTTTTGCTTGTAGTCTTACAGATCTAATCCATCCAATAAATAGAATTTCCTTATTTTCTAAATTAATATCAATATCAGAAATAAGAGTATGTTGACGACTATATTTGATCATTATATTTTATATCATGAAAGATAAAATAGTATATAATTAATGTTTCAATTTTTATAAAAAAATTGAAATTTTAATTATATATGGATTACATTATAGAATAGTATAAAATATTCTTACTAGAAAAATGTGATCTATAATTAATTAATTAATTGTGTAGGTTAATGGGCATTACCTCAAATAATAATGCATCCTAAACTGTGAGTATGCAGTGACCGGGTCAATTAGTGATCCCTTGCAATGAAGGCGCAGGCGTTTGTTACTCGTAAAGTAACCTAGTACTCATTAGGAGACCGCATGTATATGCAGGCGATCCATTCAATGCTAATTAGTCAGAAGTGAAAGGGGGTATTCTCCGGTGATACAAACTCCGTTTTTTAAAGAGCGCAAGCTCCCTGAAAAGGAAAAACGAATATTGATAAGGTATTACCCACTAATGATTGGTTAGCATGAAGAGGAGCGCACTAGTTCAGTCAAGTCAGTCAAGTCAGTCAAGTCAGTCAAGTCAGTCAAGTCAGTCAAGTCAGTCAAGTCAGTCAAGTCAGTCAAGTCAGTCAAGTCAGTCAAGTCAGTCAAGTCAGTTAAGTCAGTCAAGTCAGTCAAGTCAGTTAAGTCAGTCAATAATTTATTTATTAATGTATATTGTATATGATAAATTTATTTTAATTGTATTAACATTAAAAAATTGAAATTTTTATTTTATAGAGATTGTATATTAATTATTAAATCTCTCGGGACCAATGATGTCTTCTAAGCCAGGTTATTGTGGTCTTGGGCATGACCTTAAATGCATCCTAAACTGTGAGTATGCAGTGACCGGGTCAATTAGTGATCCCTTGCAATGAAGGCGCAGGCGTTTGTTACTCGTAAAGTAACCTAGTTCTCTTTTAAGAGACATCGCATTTAAACGATATGCAGACGATCCATAATATCTAATTATTCAGTAATGAAAGGGGGTATTCTCTGGTAATTGCACACTCAAATTGTAAAGAGTGAAAACTCCCCGAAAGGGCCAATTTGATTAAGGTAATTACTCATAACTGATTAATTGGATTTAGGGGAGCGTACTAGATTTCCTTACAACAACAAAAAATTAATTTATTAATTTTTTTTTGTTTTTATATAACTATTTTAATTTCTTTTATAATCTTATCTACTAAATTATCATGAAAATATTCTTTAATATCTTTTATAATATTATCTGATATTTGATTATTTATTTCATATACACTTCCATCAATATCAAAATTTATTGTTATTTTTTTTGATAATGAATCTCGATCTATAATACTTATATAGAATAATAATTTTGGATTATCTTGATCAGTTGTCATAATAAAATAATATTTTTGGATATCATTTATTTTAGTATCAAGAAATCTTCTAAATTTAATATAAATTTCAGTCGTCATTTCTTTTTGTTGAAACATATATTTGATTTATAATATAATATATTATAAAAAACCTTATATGTTTATTAAGAATTAATTACTCATTCGTATTTGATATATTATTAGTATCTGGCTCAATCAATGATTCATTTGATAATATTTCAAATTTAGAAATTAAATTTTTAATCGATGTTTTTTCTTTATATTCTGGTTTATTAATTATTAAATTAGATCTAGATTGTGTTGGTAAAAAATTTTGTTTTGTTATATTTGTACTTGCTCTAATTTGTAGAGGTTTTGCTTCAAATTTCTGAGAAAACGACCTTCTTAAATTTTCTGGTAAATTAGAAATAGATTGTGTTGGTAAAAAATTTGGTTTTGTTAAAGGGGTATAATTTGTACCTGTTCTAATTGGTATTGGTTTTACTTCAAATTTCTGCGATAACGAATGTCTTAAATTTACTGGTAAAACAGAAGTTGGTTGATTTACATTTAAGGATCTTGTACTTGGTAATCTTAATGAGGGAGATCTAAATTTTACCGATTTAATTGATGTTGGTTCAAATGAGACAACTGAATGTTCAATTGGTTTTAATTGATGAGATATTTTTATTGATTCATTTTGATCAATTGGTAAATCACACATTGGATTAATTTTTCCTTCTTCTTCTACTTTTTGTTTTTCTTGTTCATCATCAATATATTGATTTTTTTCAATGTCTTCTTTTTTTGAATATTTATTATTATTTTCTTTTTGATTATTTTTTTTTCTCTTAATAACTTTTACTCTTTGTGGTTTAGTTGAGCGAGTTTTTAATATTTTAATTTGTTTTTTAATTTTTCTATTACGACGTACAATATAAACTGATAATGCAATCAATCCTCCAATAATAATTATACTAATTATACTAACACTAATTAATGTAGTATTATTATTATTTTCTGATGAATTTTGTGGACGAGGCTGTGCAGATGGATTTATAATAGCATCTATATTTGATAATATAGAAGATGGCATATTCCAATTTATTATTGATGATGTAGTAACACATACATAAAAATTATTAGTTGGTAATTGTGTATTTATATTACATGCTGTATTATTTTTTGCACTTACTATAACATTAATGGGTACTATATTTGTTTGTTGTATAATTTGTGTTTGAATACTTTGTTCTAATGATTGTATTATTCGAATATTATTTAGATCAGATACATCATTTACTGGTATATTGTAAGGATAATAATATATTATTTGTGTATATGATGGTGTTATAGAATATGTTGATGTTTGTGTTGGATAAATAGATGCTATTATACTTGGAGTATTAAATATTGAACTACTTGATTGTATACTGGATTGTGTAATTGAATTTGATACACTTAATGTTCCAGATGGTGTACCTGAACGTGATGTAGATATGGAAATAAATGGAGCTATTGATATTGTATTACTTGATGTTCCGGATGACGTACCTGATTGTGATGCAGATATGGAAATAGATATTGTATTACTTGATGTTCCAGATGGTGTATCTGAACCTGATCTAGATATGGAAATAGATGGAGCTATTGATATTGTATTACTTGATGTTCCGGATGACGTACCTGAATGAGATGATGTTATTGATAATGATGGAGTTATTGATTTAGATCCACTTGATGTTCCGGATGACGTACCTGATTGTGATGCAGATATGGAAATAGATATTGTATTACTTGATGTTCCAGATGGTGTATCTGAAC
>Ga0214923_10000563_pt1 | contig 55263 bp, 51 predicted proteins | sample LL1510_MetaG_FD_177993 | JGI IMG/M metagenome (GOLD analysis project Ga0214923, IMG submission 177993) | Freshwater microbial communities from Lake Lanier, Atlanta, Georgia, United States - LL-1510 | ecosystem: Environmental > Aquatic > Freshwater > Lake | place: USA: Georgia | collected...
AAAGCGGGTGGTGGTAGTAATGATGTATTTGGAGAACAAAATTCATCTCAATCCGAATATGGGAACCCTTTTGACGATACTGAGACCATTGTTGACGATACTGAGACCCTTCTTAATTTTATTAATAGCATTATGCGTGATAACACTTTTGAAAAAAATATTGTTATTGAAAATGGTATAATAACAATTGTAATTGTACATAAAACACCTGAAGGTAAAATATTGTACAGTCCTTATTCTTTAAAAATTCCAGAATTTTTATTAAAAAACAATCAATTCATAGAAGAATTAAAAAATATAGAAAATAATTCAATAGAATATAAAAAAAGAAGTACGTTTGGTAATTTATCAAACGTTAGTTTACCAAAATTAAATTTTTCAATGTTTAAAGATTATAGCAATGAAGTTGCCGCAGGATTTGAAACTGGATCAAATAACGAAAATAATAATAAAAAAATTCCACAACAAAAACAAGAACTACAACCACCACAACCACAAGAACAACAACAACAACAACCATCAATCTTTAGAAAAGACACGTCTAAAGTTTATAGCAATAAAATTGCCGCAGGATTTGATACTGAATCAAATAACGAAAATAATAATAAAAAAATTCCACAACAACAACAACCATCAATCTTTAGAAAAGACACGTCTAAAGTTTATAGCAATAAAATTGCCGCAGGATTTGATACTGAATCAAATAACGAAAATAATAATAAAAAAATTCCACAACAACAACAAGAACCATCAGATTTTAAGGTTGCTGCATTTGGTAGACCAATTGAACAAGCACAACCACTAGTAAGAAAAATAAATAAAGGTGGTAACAGACATTTGAAAACTATTCATAAAAAGCATAACAACCATCACAAAACTAAAAAAGCAGCAAAAAAACATCTATCTAAACGCAAACAATTAAAATTAAACAAAAACCGTAAAACTCACCATAAATAATACTTTTATACTTTTTGTATGAATAAAAGTATTATATTACTATAATATAACATATAGAATTTAGAAATAATGAGCGGTATCGATGACGATGAATTAAAAAAATTATTAGGATTATTAATATTTGGTGGTGGTGATGATGGTTCTGCTGGTGTTTCTGATGATGGTGCTGGTGGTGTTGGTTCTGATGCTGGTGGTGTTGGTTCTGGTGGCGTTGGTGCTGGTGGCGTTGGTGCTGGTGCTGGTGGTGTTGGTTCTGAAGCTGGCGATGATGCTGGCGATGATGGTTCTGATGCTGGCGATGATGTTTCTGATGATGGAGGGGGTGGTTCTGATGCTGGCGATGCTGGTTCTGATGCTGGCGATGCTGGTTCTGATGCTGGCGATGCTGGTTCTGATGCTGGCGATGCTGGTTCTGATGCTGGTGGTGTTGGTGCGAACGATACAGGTAAAATAATAGAAGAAATGGAAAAAGAAAAAGAAAAAGGAATCCAAGAATATACTAATATTTTTGATGCATTTTTAAAAATTATTAATAATGAAGCAACTTCTAATAAAAAAGAACTTTTAAAAGTAAATCCAGTAATAGATGGTTTTTTGTCCAACCTATCATTTAAAAATATGATAAAATTTTATAATGATTATGAACACGAAATTGTATTAAAAATATTGTATATTTTTGAATTATATAAAAATATCATAAAAATAAACAATGAAAAAAATAGAGTATTATCAAACGTAAATCTAGAGAAATACGAGTTGTATAAAAAATTGTTAATTGAAAAAAAAAATAATATAGACGAATTAACAAAATTAGCAAATTTTGAACAAGCAAAACCATATTTAGATACGGCTATTAGATATATTTTTTTGAACTTAGATAAAGTTTATAACGATGAAGAGTTGTATAATATTATAGAAGAAAGTAAAAAAATTCCACCGCCACCACCATCATCATCAACAAAGTCGTCATCATCACAAGATTCAACTAAATTATCATCATTACCACCACCGCCACCAACACAAAAAGAGGTTTTAATCATAAAACCATTAACAAATAAAGTACAAGATGTCAACAACAAAGTCATCGATTTTCATGAAGGACTGGCAAATGATAAAATGAAATACGCGTTATTCGGTGAACAACCTAATTATACTGAATTTTTTAAACATGATAAAAGCATTACTAGTAAAGAATTCAACGATGTTACAAAAAAAAAATATGATTATATTTGGATTGCTGGTCCAATATTTATAAATAAAACTTTTAATCCAAAAACTGATAGTATAGAAATATTGAAAAGTCTATTAAAAAAAGATGGTCGTATCATTTTCACATTACCTACAAGTGTTATTTTAGATTTACGAAAAAAAAATGAATTTAATAATACAATAAAAATAAAAGATTTATATTGGCCTTTTTTAAGAAAACCTCCTGTTTCAAATATAAAGAATTATAATGAATATCAAGAAAAACATAATTATGATATATTTAAAAAAGAAATAGATGAATTAACAACAATTTTTAATCAAAATTTTGATTATATAAAAAATGACGGTTATAGAATGTATAAATTAAAAGATAATATAGAAATCATCGAAGGTATCATTGGAAAACTAATATCAGAACAACCAGGTGTTGTTTTTGATCAATCAATGTTAGAAGGTATCATTAGTGAAATAATCTCACAAATATCATTAAAAAATCCAGGTGTTGTTTTTGATCAATCAATGTTAGAAGGTATCATTAGTGAAATAATCTCACAAATATCATTAAAAATTCCAGGTGTTGTTTTTGATCAATCAATGTTAGAAGGAATCATTGGACAAATACTTGCTGGCACAAGACCAAAACCAATAATGGATTCTGATGAATTAATCAAGGGAATCATTGGTGAAATACTTGCTGGCACAACACCAACATCAACGCCAAAATCAACCATGGATTCTGATGAATTATTCAAGGGAATCATTGGACAAATACTTGCTGGCACAACACCAACATCAACGCCAAAATCAACCATGGATTCTGATGAATTATTCAAGGGAATCATTGGACAAATACTTGCTGGCACAACATCAACATCATTAACACCATCGCCTTCGATGTTATCGAGAGTGTCATCATTTTTTTCAAAATTATCATCACTACCATCAGCAATTGGAAATTTTATAACGTCGTTAGTTAAAAGCATAATTATCAACACAAAGAATTTAATTATATTGACAACAAACGTTACTTCGGGTGCGGTAGTGGTTGGAGTAGGCGCAGCCAGAGCCACAGTAGCGAGTGCCACGCTAATAGCAGCAATATCATTAGGAACCTTACTTTCTTTAGGATATACTGGAGTATCAGAATCATTTAATCTAATAAAAAAAATACCAGGTTATATTTACGTGCCTAGAGTTGAAATGAACGCTATTTGGAACAATGCTATTTCAGCAATAGAAGGAAATAAGGCTAGCATAAAAGAATTATTAGAATATGCGGCAAAAGGAACAGTAGGAATAGCTTTGATACCATTCGGTCTTGCAATTGGAGTATTATATGGTCTAGGTTTGGTTGGACAAGAAGTGTTAAGAAAAACTGTTTCAACTGTAATTTCTAGACCTAAAATCGGAATTATTAAAGACCATTCAGCTGACCAAGAATATATTGATAGTATAGCATCAATTCATAACAATGACAATTTAAGAAAACGATATAAAGAAGATCAAAAAAATGAAATGGATAATTTATCGGATAGTGTTTTGAATGATACAATAGAACTAGTTGAATCACTTAAAAAACACCATATAATTGATAAAATATTAGATGAACCAATTATGTATAGTGAATATAATAAAAAAGGACCAAACTTGGTTGCTGATATAAAAATAATTCGTGACGATAGTGAAGAAACAAATGATTTAGACTCTTCAAACGGAGAAATTCCAAGCAAAAACAAAAATAATTATAATTCTGATATTATAAAACGAATATTAAAAGAACCAGACGAAAATATCAGAGATATGATATAATGAAAAATAACAAAAAAACAAACCAATAATTTTATATAAATTCAAAAAATATATATAAAAATTGTAAAACAAATCTTATAAGAAAAATGTCAAAAAAATATGTCATGGCAAACATCAATATACCATTACAAATAAACATCGACGATAATAACCAAATAACGCCACTTACCGATTACGTCAAGGTTTCTATTACAAAATGTGATAGCTTACCAGAGAAATCGTCAGAAAATTTTACTATAATGGAACAAATAAATAAATTGTTCTCGAATGATGAACCGAATATAATAGATGATGTTGTATTGTTCTCAAAAATAGAAGATGGAACTATAAATATAGTTCCAGATACGGATTCTAGTACAGATTCTGGGTCTGAATCTAGCGACGATTCTGATTCCACTGAGGAAAGTGAAACAAACGACCAACCAGAACCTACTCAAGAACCTACTCAAGAATCTAGAATAACAATTTCTACAAATGAATTATTGAATAAAAAACCAAAATCACAGCACCTAAATACTAGTTTTAAAAATAAACCAACAACAAGTTCTCGATATACATTAAAAAATTTATCGTAAAGGTCGTTGGTTTGGTTCAAGAATCAAAGGTTCTGGTAAAAATACAGGAAGTTTATCAATGACATTTAAACTTTGGAGTTGTTTTATATCAGGAACGCATTTTGGTTGTGGATTGACTAGATTAGTGGAGCCAATACCAAATAGGTCATTTTCTATATCGCAATAATTAGTAGAAAGATGTTCTCGTGCCATTCTACCAATCAGTAAACCATTACCGGGTAAATGGCTTTGTACTGGTTTGCCTTGTGCTGCGTGTTCATAAGTAGAGTAATCTGAAATATTAGTATTGATGCGTTGTTCGAATAAATAATCACCAGGAGTATTTTTATTTCTAGTAGATGCCATTTTATATTATTATATATTTTATATAATAATAAATATATATTGTTTTACGATAATCTCTTCAATAATTCAACATAACAATCGGTAGTATCTGTAAATTCACTTTCATTTGTATAGAAATACACTAAACAATTATGAAAGACGTCTAAATAATCATAACTAAATAAAATAGACAAACCTATTTCTCTATCTGTTGAGAACATACGTGCGGCCGCTTTATCAAGTAGATATAAAAAAAAGGAATTTTTGGTAATATCATGTAGGACTGTATTCATCGCAATTGCCGCAGAATCTATATCATAATCATTTTCATCTCTTGTTTCATCATCTAAATCCATATCGAATTTTGGAAAATTATTTGGATTCATTTTAAACAATGTTCGTAAGCAATTACGATAGGTGGAGTTGGTGTTATAAAATATTTTTAGTTTGGTTGGATATACATAGTCCGTTGTAATAATAGATAATTCAGTTTCGGTCTCTGGATTTTTTGTGTTCATGATTGTATTGTAAATGGTGTTTTGTATTTATATGATTTTACGTTAATATTTTTACGTAAAATCTATACGGTAGGGAAAAATTCCCAATCGAGGTCATTACATACTTTTTTCCATATCATATCTTGTTCCAATTGTTTTTCTCGGTCTTTCATCATAGGAATATAAGGTAGATATTGTGTTTGGTCTAGGAGAACACAAAGTTGATAAAGAGTATAAGTATAATTAAAGAAATTCGTGCGGTTTGCTGGACAATGAACTGCCCAAGGTTTTTGTATTTCGATAAAGAGAACACATAGAGTTTCATGTAATTCTTCATTCATAATAGGCGGTTTAATACCAAATTGCGAATTGATATATTGAATATGTTCAAAGTATTTATTGAACCCGAGTTTTCTAAGAATATCACGCATTTTATCATAATTAATGAGAGACATATCTTTGATACGTTCTTTTTTGATACGCGCACGGATAGCGTCAATAACTTCTTCTGGAATTTGTGTAGTTTCTTTCGCTTGAAATTGTGAAAGGATTTCTTTGAAATGATTAAGACGTATGTATGCTGTATAAGAAACTTCATTAGGAGGTTCTTTGTTGGTTGGTTTCGAACTATCAATAATATAGGTGATAAATTTACCACAATTATGATTATTACAAATTAAAATACCTTCTTCGTCTTGTGGAATGAGTTCTCCACAATTACAATTTTCACAAACATCTGATGGAATAACAAAATCTTGTATATTGGATATTTCGTTATTTACATTACGCCAATAATTTTGATATGCTTTTTTGGATTGAGCATATTTATCAGAAGTGATATTAGTAGATTCTGGTGTTTTAGATTTGATTTTAAAGAAAGAATTGAGAACATTTGTGTTTTGGTTAATATTATTGGAAGTAGTAGAAATCTGTTTTTTTTGTTCAAAATAATCGAATATATATTTGGAATTATCTAATAAATAGTTTTTTTTCTCTAGTTTCAATGTTTTGATTTGTGATTTTAATGAATATATTTTATCTCGTATATCCAAAAAAATCTCAATATTATCGTTGTTTAGTGTTTTGATTCTATTTTTTAATGTTATAATTTCTTCTTGTAAATTGGGAATAATAGTGGTTTCATTTTCTCGAAATTTTTCTAACATTTCAGTATGTTTTTCATCAATTGTATTAATTTGGTATTTTTGTAGATTGTTATTGCTGTTTTTTGAAGATTTCATGATATAATAATAATATTTTTCAGTTTTATATATATTTTTTGATTATATAATAAGTGATTTTTATCGGCCGGTTTCTTTTTCTTGATAATATTTACCTTCTTTTCCACACATATGTTCAAATTTTCTTGATATAGAACAATAAAGGTATATATTATCGTGATCATCCGGTTTTCCATTCACTAGATAATACTCTGACTCAGGTTCTATGGGAAACATAGAACATTGTCCAAATTTACTACGAGTAAAAAAGTCTTTTCTAAAAAACTTACAGTTTATACATAATTTTGGTGTATGTTGGCTTTTTGATAATGGCGATAACATAATTGCGTACGTAATCAAAGAAATAGATTTCATTATTAGTAAATAAAATACAAGAACAACCTTTAATTTGTTTTTGATGGAATTATGAATTTTACGATAATTGCTAAATCGATATTTACAGAAAAGTAGTGAATTATTTAGCAATATTTGACAATATATTTTCAAAAAATTAAAAATCAAAAAATTTCTAATACTATTATGTAGAATGATAATGAAATTATCAAAGTAAAATAAAATGTTGTTACTAAAAGTATAATTTAAATAAAATAAAATAATTAATGTTTTTTTTCCAAAATTATTTTCTTTGTATGCTATATAGAGAAATCTAACAATGGCTGGTGGATTAATGCAATTAGTCGCTTATGGCGCACAAGACGTATTCCTTACTGGAACCCCTGAAATCACTTTTTGGAAAGTCTCATACAGAAGACATACCAACTTCGCAATGGAATCCATTGAACAAACCTTCTCAGGACAAGCCGACTTTGGTCGTCGTGTCACCTGTACCATTTCAAGAAATGGTGATCTTGCCTACAGAACCTACTTACAAGTCACCCTTCCTGAAATCAACCAAGACATGCAAACCAAATCCGCCACTTCTGATGGTGTTTATGCTCGTTGGTTAGATTTCATCGGTGAACAACTTATTGCCCAAGTTGAAGTCGAAATTGGAGGTCAAAGAATTGATCGTCAATATGGTGACTGGATGCACATCTGGAACCAAGTTACTCTATCAAGAGAACAACAAAGAGGTTACTACAAAATGATTGGTAACACCACCCAACTTACCTACATCACTGACCCAGCATTCGCTGCCGTCTCTGGACCATGTGCCGCTGCCGGAGGACCATCTCAAGTATGTGCCCCACGTAACGCTCTTCCAGAAACCACCCTTTACGTTCCTCTTCTATTCTGGTTCTGCAGAAACCCAGGACTTGCTCTTCCATTAATTGCCCTTCAATACCACGAAGTCAAAATCAACATTGATTTCCGTCCTATTGGAGAATGCTTATGGGCTGTCAAATCCCTTTCTGCTACCACTGGAACTCAATCAGTATCCCAAGCATACCAACAATCCCTTGTTGCTGCTTCCCTTTACGTCGACTATATATTCCTTGATACTGATGAACGCAGAAAGATGGCACAAAACCCTCACGAGTACCTAATTGAACAACTTCAATTTACTGGTGATGAATCAGTAGGATCTTCATCCAACAAGATCAAACTTAACTTCAACCACCCATGTAAGGAACTTATCTGGGTTGTCCAACCTGATGCTAACGTTGATTACTGCTCATCCCTAGATGCTGCTGGTGTTCTTTACAGAACTCTTGGTGCCCAACCATTCAACTACACTGATGCCATTGATGCTCTTCCAAACGCTGTCCATGCTTTCGGTGGTCCAGTTGAAACCTCAGGAACTAACGCATTTATTAATGCTTCTGGATTATTCCAAATGCCAGGTGCTGTTGATGCTCAAATGAGTGGTTCAAGTAGTGACTGGACTGGTACTGGTGCTGCCTCAGCATACCTTCCATTCCAATCTCAAGATGGTGCCGTCACTGGTTCATCATTATCTGATGCTGGAACATTCGTTCTTGCTGAAACCGCCCTTGACATGCACTGTTGGGGTGAGAACCCAGTCGTCACCGCTAAGCTTCAACTTAACGGCCAAGACAGATTCTCTGAACGTGAAGGATCATACTTCGATGTTGTCCAACCATTCCAACACCACACCCGCAACCCTGACACTGGTATCAACGTCTATTCATTTGCCCTAAGACCTGAGGAACACCAACCCAGCGGCAGTTGCAATTTCTCCAGAATTGATAACGCAGTCTTACAACTTGTGCTTTCATCTGCTACCGTTTCTGGAACAGCAACCGCCAAAGTCAGAGTTTATGCTGTCAATTACAACGTATTGAGAGTCATGTCCGGTATGGCAGGCGTCGCATATTCAAACTAATTTAATTAGAATAACCATTTTTCATATAAAATAACATAAATATAAGGCTAATGTCTTATATTTATCGAAAAAAACTTTTATTGTAAAAAGAATAATGGATATTGCTATAAATATAATTCAAAAGGGAGTACGTACTATGGACACCCTTTTATCAAAAATAACAATAATATAAATATAATTCAAAAGGGAGTACGTACTATGGACACCCTTTTATCAAATTTAATAGGTGTGTTTGTTTTTGTTTTTAAAAAGCAAAAGCAAACCTATTTATGAGTGAAAAAATAACAAATAAACATTTTATTAAATACAATAAAATAAATATAAAGAAAAGGGAGTTTTTATAAGTATAACACCCTTTAAAATGGAAGTTGTAAAAGCATTCACTACAAACAATTTACACACAGAAATAACAATAAAAGGTACATTCGAAATGCCAATATTTCGGGCTAGTGATATTGGTGAAGTTTTAGAAATAAACAATATACGAACATCTATAGTAAATTTTGATGAATCAGAAAAAGTTGTTCAAAATATAATAACACAAGGTGGTACTCAGCAAGTAACATTTTTAACAGAAAAGGGTTTATACAAAATACTATTCAAATCAAGAAAACAAATAGCAGAACAATTCCAGAATTGGGTTTGTGATGTAATTAAAGATATAAGACTATCTGGTACATATAATCTAAAACAAGAACTACAACAAATAAAAAACGACATGAATCAAACAGAAACAAGAATAAAAAAAGAATATGACGAAAAATTAATCAAAGAAAAAGCACTAGATAAACAAAATCTATTATTAAGGGAATATGGAAACGCGGGTGCTTTGGTTTATATAGTAAAAGTAAAATCATACGAAAATGGTGAATATGTAATAAAAATTGGTGAAAGCAGACGTGGCGTAGAAGGACGTTTTAATGAACACAGAACAAAATATGAGGAAGCCCTACTATTAGATTGTTTCATGGTGAATCACAGTAGAGATTTCGAACGATTTTTACATAATCATAAAGAAATTCGTCCAAATCAAAAAACAGATTTGGAAGGACATGAACATGAAAATGAATTATTTTTAATAGGTAAGAATTTATCATATAGAACTGTTTTAAATATAATTAAAAATAATATCAACCATTTCAATGAAATGGATTATAGCACTTTACGTAATGACGTTGAATTGATAAAAAATATGTTATTAAACCACCCAAACTACAATGCGTCACACCAATCTCAAATAGCAGATAACTACGAAAATACAATCAAAATATTATTAGAAAAGCAAACTATTTTATTACAAAAAATGAATAATTTTGAGAACATAATCAAAGATCTCTCGAACAAATTAAATTCAACACAAACGAGAACAACCACCAATTTCGAACAACCATTGCCTACAATTGGTCCAAGATTACAAAAAATAAATCCAGAAACACTACAACTAATAAATGTATATGAAACCGTAACAGAATGTATGAAAGAAGACGGTTCAATAAAACGACCAAGTATTCATAAAGCCATACAAGAAAATATAGTTTATAAAGGATTTCGATGGATGTATGTAGATAGAGAACTAGACCCCAATGTATTATATAATATCAAACCGAATAAGCAATCCAAAGTACAAAATCTAGGGTATATCGCAAAACTAGATGAAAATAAATCACAAATAATAAATGTATATATCGATAGAAAAACCGCAGCCGTTAATAATGGATACGAATCAATATCAGCATTAGATAATCCAGTAAAAAAAGGAACAATAACAAACGGTCATTATTATATGTTATATGATAGTTGCGAAGAAAATCTAAAACAAGAATTTGTAAATAGAAATGGAGAACCGATTTTATACAAAGATGGTGTAGGGCAATATGATGCGCAAAATAACCTAATAAAAGAATTCGTTAGTAAATATGATTGTACAAAAACATTACAAATAAGCGACAAAACATTAGCCAAGGCATTGGATAAAAACAAACCATACAATGGACATTATTATAAGAGTTTGGGTTCTAAGACACATTATTGAATATAATAATTATCAATCAATAAAGGAGGTAACCGAAAGTTATTCCCTTGGCAGCGTTCAATAAATTATAATTGACAAATGTAGAATAGAAATATAAAATAAAAAAAGATGTAAAAAATAAATTGCTATTATTATATATAAGACTAATAATGAGTAAAACATATTTGATATCGAGTGATACCTTGAAAACATTTGGTCAAGGCGCACTTGGTGCGATGACATTTGGAGCATATCATCAATATACTACTAATAAAATAATGGAATTAAATAATGAAAAACAGGAATTACAACAAAAATATTTTATGGATAAAATGGAAAACCAACATAAAACGGAAATGAATGAATTAAGGGAAAAATTAAACAAACTAGAAAAAAAGAAAGGTTGGTGGAATTAGAAATGTCGATTATATATTTTACATAAAAACCGCATAAAAAAATATTCATATATAAAATATCTAAAAAACGAAATGTCTTTTGTATCATCAAAATTACACACTCAAAATGATTTATTAATGAAAAATTTAATGGATTTTTATCAAAATCATGGAAATTTAGATAAAATGATGCGTATTATAAATGGTGAATCGAAAATTTCATTAAGAATCGTAGATTGGTTTGTAACAAATTACGCAAAAAAATATTATACAGTTTATGATTTGTCTTACGATAATAAACCAGAAATCGCTCGTTTTAAAGTATATAATGATTATAAACTAAAACTAAAAGCATATAGTAAAAAACGATTCGACCCATTTTGTAGATGGGAAAGAATTACAATACCATATAACAACGAAAAGTTCATGGAAACTACGATAGGTCAATTGAACTTTTTCAAATGGGCAATAGAGAACAAAATCGTAGATTATATTGAAACCAATTATATTTCAATCGAGGATGATATGAATTACCGTAATAGTACATCAAAACGCAAACATACACCAACCACTGCATCGAGTACAGATTCCGAAATTAGTTCTAGTTCATCAATTACAACAACAAGTTCGAATGAAAATGCGAAAACGCGAAAGAAACGAGAGGAGTTATCCGAGTCGGCATGTAAATGTATAAAAAAAGAGTCTATCAAGATAATTGTCAAATTTAATTAGTCTTATAAAATTGATATATAATCATAGTAATATTATATATCAATATACACGAAAACTATGTCCAAACCATCATATACAAAACCGATAATAAAATGGGTAGGGGGTAAAACACAGATAATAGATAAAATTTTGGAAAATTTCCCACGGAATATTGAAAACTACCATGAAGTATTTCTTGGTGGTGGAAGTGTATTATTAGCATTATTGAATAATAAAAACAACGGCAAAATACACATCCATGGTAATATTTACGCATATGATATTAATGAACCATTGATAAATATGTATAAAAATATTCAATCAAAACCAAATGAATTATATGATACAATACAACAATTAATCACAGAATATAATGAATCGACAGGCATAGACATAAATCGAAATCCACAAACAATACAAGAAGCAAAAAAATCAAAAGAAAATTATTATTATTGGATAAGAAGTAAATATAATAAAATGACAACCATGGAAAAAAACACATTAATAGGTTCGGCGATGTTCATATTCATGAATAAAACCGGTTTTCGCGGTATGTTTAGAGTAGGACCCAATGGATTCAATGTTCCATTTGGGAATTATAAAAATCCAGAAATAATAAATCATGAACATTTGATGGAAATACATAATTTGATTCAAAACGTCAGTTTTGAGTGTCGTAGTTTCGAAGAATCATTGATATCTATCAATGAAAATGATTTTGTATATTTAGACCCACCTTATGCGCCGGAAAAAACCACGTCGTTTGTGGGGTATACTGAGGCGGGGTTTGATTATGATAAACACGTAAAATTATTTGAATTATGTAATAAATTAACGGGTGAAAATAAAAAAATGATGATGAGTAATGCGGATGTGGAATTGGTGAGAAATAATTTCAAAAATGATATTTATAGAATCGAATCGATAGTATGTAAACGGTCAATAAATTCGAAGAATCCAGAATCAAAAACGAAAGAAGTTATTATAAAGAATTATTCGCTATGATTTGTTGTATCAAATCGGTAGCGCCTATCCATTCTATTCCCATACTTTTGTACATATCGATAATTTTTTGTTTATTAATCGACGTTTTATCACCGAATAAGTTGCCATATTTATTTCGTGATAAATGCTCGGCTTGACCAATACATAATATTTTCAAAGGTTTTCCATATAATTCTGGTATATCGGCGTATTTGAAAGGCGTACCTAATATTTTTTCACCGGCAGTACCATCAGTAAAATACGTTTGTGTTTTTGCTTCCCAAATAGCATCTTCTGTTTCAGTATCGGGTTGATAACCATTTTTAGTACCAGGACGCACCGGGGTTTTGCCCAATAGAATACAGAATTCTTCGCAAATATGTTCTCCAAATTTAGTTGTCCATTGTTTTTCTAATTTCAAATCGGGTCTTCGTACTTTCAAAACACCTTGTCCCCATTCATCTTCTAATAGTTTATATTTTTTCATATCATTTGTTTTATTTTTCTTTTCAATTTCTGGTAAGAACGTAGTATCGCCAGTTATCCATCGTATAACTTCACGGTTTTTTAGTAAAATAATTCGGTCATTTTCGATTGATTTTACGATATCGATAAATTGTGTGATTGTTTCTGAATTCATATTGGATTATAAATATATAAAAAAAGGTTTTATATATTCAATTCAATTTTTTATATTTCCAACATATCCATTTTATCACTATCTTGTATAAATTCGCCTATAAATTCATTTATCAAAAATAACCATTGCGCACCGAAATTATTAGAATCCATTAAATTATATTCAATATCTGGGTTTGTGTCAATTCTCAATAATTTAAACCGCTGATGATTCAAATCCGTCCCTTCTGGGCTAGGATTTAAATGTTCATCGGTCATTGACCACGAAGAATTTAATCCGTCCTGCGGATTCATATTCTTCGTTGGTGTAAATTCAATAGGTATATAAATCAACCATTGGTCATGATAATCCTTACATTTTTGTAAATAATCCAATGGTATGGCATCTTCACCCTCGCGGCGACGTTTATTAACGCGTTTATAACATACTTCAGCGTCGGCATCAATATAAATCACACCACTAAGACCGAATTCGTCGGAAAATTCAGTACAGAATTGTTTATATATTTTATATTCAACGTTACCGATTACACCATCATCGGATAACATTCGAGCGAATATTTGTTTATCGGCTTCTAATGAACGTTCGCAAATAATAATATCACAATCTGGATTTTCACGAACCGCTTTACGAATCAATCGTAATCGAGTGGAATATGCCATAACTTGAAATGAAAATGCGTATTTATGAGGGTCACTATAAAATTTTTGTAAAATATTTTCACCGGTTTCGTCATCTTTGATGGCTTCCCAAATATCGACAGGCTCTTTCAAAAACAAGATTTTTTTATTGATTTTGTTTTCATGAGTAGCAATATATTTTTCTAATTGTTCTAAAATAGTACTTTTGCCGGCACCGATGTTACCTTCAATAGAAATAATAATTGGGCGTTTTGATGACATGATTTATAGAAATCTGTTATAATATAATATATTTTTATTTTGAATATATTATAATCAATTTTTTCATTTTACAAAAAATCCATAAAAATTACCATTTTTCAGGGTTATCTTCTTTCATCATTCGATAATGTTCTCGAATCTCTCTTTTTTCTTCCACTAAAACTTGATGAAATTCTTTGGGATATTCTTTTTCTAATTTATTTCGTCTAGTAACTAAATTCCAACCCTCCAAAGTTTCATTATATAATGGTATATTGAGAACCGGAAAAACATCATATTCGATGTATTTATTGATATTATCAAATATAATATTCGAAATCTCTGCGGGAACATCATCCAATTTGGTAACCCATTCATGTATTTGATTGCGAACCAACCGAATATCGACTCTCGGGTCATACATTTTATTTATGAGTGTATAAGTCTTTGGTTGGAACATTATTATAATAACAACATTTTTGTTTCGAATGTTCTCGGCGGTTTGAATTTTAATATATCGAGAACCTTTTTAGTTGTAGGAAATTCATCAAAACCATATATATCTTGTAAAAGCATCCATTCAAATAAGCCACCTAGATAAACATATACGTTGGAAAAACCTAGATTCAATAATTGTTTTCCCTTGGTCTCAATAGAAACATCGTTCGAATGTTTTCCATAAATGATAAATTTATATTTTTTAAATTCGTATTTGGTCATTAATTCATTGATAATTTTTTCTTCAGAATCATAAGAAATAGTATTCTTAATCAGGCAATCTTGTTCTGTAATAGGTAAGGTATTTATAATAATAAAATCGGTGTTATATGATGATTTAATTATAAATTGTACATCTTCAAAAGATATTTTATTATATGTTTTTTGAAATAATCCATTAAACATGATTTTTTTAAAAAAATTCGATTCTACTAATATATTGGTTCTCAACATTTATGTATTTTTAACGAATTTCAATAAATATATAAAAATATATATTACACAAATCATTTAGATAAATAAATATTTATTATTTATACAAATAGTCTATACATGACAGTAATCAATAATATTGAAATAGATGATATCCAATATAAAAGAAATATAATAAAAGAAGCCATACTAAACAACGACCCAATAGAGGAAAAATTACATGTAGTTCTCACTATTTCAAATCCCTGTTTATATGCTAGACGATATATTTTAATAAAAGAAATGATGAATCGATTAGAATTGGAGGAAACAGATATTATCGTTTATGTAGTCGAATTGGCATATAAGAAACAAAGATTTATAATTACAGATTCAAAAAATCCAAGACATTTACAAATACGCACAGAAATCCCAATATGGCATAAAGAAAATATGATAAATTTAGGAATACAAAAATTATTACCTAAAAATTGGAAAGCCGTTGCGTGGATTGATTCCGATTTAGAATTTGAAAATCCATCATGGGCAAAAGATACATTGAAAGTTCTCAATGGTACAAAAGATATAGTACAAATTTTCAGTCATTGTGTAGATATGAATATGAACGAGGAAGCAATGAGTGTATTTGTGAGTTTTGGATATCAATATGTAAAAGGGTTGCCTTATAGACGTGAAATAAAGAACTTTTGGCATCCTGGATATGCTTGGGCTTGTACTAGAAAGGCATATGAAAAGATGGGAGGATTATACGAGGATGCTATATTGGGTTCAGCTGATAATGTGATGTCGTTATCGTTAATCCAGCAGGGATTGCGAGGTATTAATGAAAAATCGACAGACGATTATAAAGACAGCGTGTTGAGATTTCAAAATCGTGTAAAATCATTACGTTTGGGTTATGTGCCAGGAGTTTTAAGACATTATTTTCATGGTTCTAAGGAAAATCGTAAATATGGAGATAGATGGAAAATCTTATTGAATCATAATTTCTCACCACGAGAACATTTGACACATGATGAAAATGGAATTTTAATTCCATCACCAGAATGCCCGCATGAGATGTTAGATGAGATATTGAATTATTTTAAAGAACGTAATGAGGATAGTTGTTATCAAAAAGAAAAACCGAATCAAATACAACTGAATGCCAATGAGTTTTTAGTGAAAACAGAAACAAAACCCGAAAAATATAATGAAATCGAATATGAAACCGAATCAGATATGGATATTGAAACAATACACGAACGAATGATGTTAATGTTCAATATAAATTCTATATGTGAAGCTATTAGTGAATTTATAGGAAAATGATATATTTACTGAATCTAGAATAAAAAATTATATATAATAAAATATATATAAATGAAAAATAAACCTTTTACAAAGAGAAAGGTTTATAAAAAAAAGAATAAAACATATAAGAAAAAAACAAAAAAGGGTATAAAAAAATATGGAGGTAATGGTAGCGATGACGATAAAGATATCAAAAAAAGAAAAACTAATAATGGTAGCGATGACGATAAAGATATCAAAAAAAGAAAAACTAATAATGGAAAAAGTTCAATAACATATGCGAATGGTAGTGTTTATGAGGGAGATTTAGTTGATGGAAATCCTCACGGAAAAGGGAAAAAGACCGAACCCTCTGGTACTACTTACGAGGGAGATTGGGTAAATGGAGAAAAAAAAGGTCAAGGAAAAATGGTTCATTCATCTGGTAATATCTATCATGGTTCATGGGTTAATGGAAACCCTAATGGAAAAGGTAAAGCGATATATATTGATGGACGTATTTATGAGGGAGATTGGGTAAATGGAAAAAAACAAGGAAAAGGAAAAATAACTTATACTGATGGTGCTACTTATCAAGGAGATTGGGTAAATGATTTACCAGATGGTGAGGGTAAATCTATTTATGAATTTGGAAGTATTTATGAAGGAAAATTTTCAAAAGGAAAAAGGAAAGGTTTTGGAAAATATATTTTTCCCAATCAAGATTATTACGAAGGACTTTTTGATTCGGATGGAGAACCAGATGAGGGGTCAATAACAAATCCACTTTTGAGATTATAATAATATGCTATAGTATATAAATTAATGGGAGATGTTGAATTTTATTATGACGTCACAAATGAGGAGAGCAATAATAATATTATAGGTGAAAACAGAAAAAAGTATAATAAATCTATACAAAAAAACGAAAAGGAAAACGATAAATAATCGATGTGTATTTTTCTACTATAAAAAATTGATTAAAAAAATAAATAAATATTATATTGAAAAAGATTAATATAATATATCTAATACAATGGACCTAAAGCAAAGAAAACTAACACGATCTGAATGGGAAACCATTGAACAACCGGTATCAACAGAAGAAAAACAGATTTTACAATTAATAAAAAGTGGTTATGCTGACGTAAATATTCGTTCCAATGAAACACAATCGATGTATTCTTTTGTAAAAATAGAACAAACCGCGGAAACTGAATACTTTTTATATAAAAATTATTTCGACGATACTATTCAATCTATTATATCAAAATATGGAAAAAAATCACCAATAGAAACCTACAATAACACATTAATCAAAGGAGGTGGCGAATTAAAAACATTAAAAAGTGCGGATTCGATAAGAATACAGAATTTGGACGCAAATATTCAATCCAACAAAAACGTTATTTTCGAATTTCTCTTATTGGACTTAGCCAAAGATTTATTAAAAAATATTTATAAAAGATACAACAAATATGCGTTTTATTTATATACAATTTTACAATTAAAAAAAGCGTCCATTCGTAACATAAATCAATATGTAATGAAATTCATTGATTTCGTCATCGAATATGCGAATAGTCTTACAAAAACCAGTGAAATCATATCAAACGCATATGAATTCATTGAAAAAAACCCATATTTACTCAAATACGAAGACCGAACATTATTCAAACATCAAAAAGAATTATTTTCATTATGTCAGCCACAACAACAGACCGAAACTCAATCATTCAATCCAAAATTAATATTATACACAGCGCCAACTGGTACAGGTAAAACATTATCACCCATTGGATTATCAGAAGGTTATCGTATAATATTTGTATGTGTAGCTAGACATATCGGTCTAGCACTCGCAAAATCCGCAATTTCAATGGAGAAGAAAGTAGCGTTTGCGTTTGGTTGTGAAACCGCGTCGGATATCCGTCTCCATTATTTCTCAGCAATCAATTATACAAAAAACAGGCGTTCAGGTGGAATCGGTAAAGTAGATAATAGTGTAGGTGATAATGTCGAAATAATGATATGTGATGTACAATCCTATATTACTGCCATGCATTATATGTTAGCATTCAATCCAGCAGAAAAAATAGTTACTTATTGGGATGAACCTACTATAACTATGGATTATGAAGAACACGAATTACATGAAATTATACATAATAATTGGACCAACAACAAGATACCAACCATGGTATTATCTTGTGCTACGTTGCCGTCATCAGATGAGATATTATCTGTTTTCGATGATTTCCGTAATAAATTCGATAATGCCACCATTCATATAATTACCAGTTATGATTGTAGAAAATCAATACCTATACTAAACAAAGAGGGTTATTGTGTTTTGCCTCACTATTTATACTCGGAATATCGTGATTTGATGAGATGTACAGACTTTTGTAAAGAAAACAAAACATTGCTGCGTTATTTTGATTTACGTGAAATAATTCGTTTTGTAGAATATGTGAATGATAATAATTTCGTCGATGAAAATTATTTAATAGATTCTTATTTCTGTGGAAAGATAACAGATATAACCATGAATAGTTTGAAAGAATATTATTTGGATTTATTACTACATATTGATAATGAAAATTGGAATAATATTTATAAATATATGGTTTCTAGTAGAAAGCGCAAATTTCTACAATCCAAATCAACATCGATTGAAAAATCGAAAAGCGTAGATACAAATAATAGTATGGCAAAAACCGGTAATTCAATAACAAGAACAAATAGTGTAGGTAATGTTCCAGATAAAAATTTAGCACAGTCAAGCGCTGCGTCAGGTATATTATTGACAACCGCTGACGCATATACATTAACAGATGGACCGACTATATTTTTGGCAAGTGATATTAATAAGATTGGTACATTTTATATACAACAGTCTAATATAGCTCCATCTGTATTTCAAAATATATTATCAAAAATAGTAAAAAACGGAGAAATTATAAATAAAATAGAAGAATTAGAACGACATATTGAAGCAAAAGAAACAAAAAAAACAACTGATGATTCAGATTCAAAAAAAGGAAAAACCGAATTATCACGTGAAAGTGGTAGATTATGTGAAGAATCCGAAAAGATGGCAGATGAAATCAATAAGTTACGTAAAGAAATACGTTTAATTTCATTGGACCCAATGTATTCGCCAAATACACGTCCACATCAACAAATATGGACACCAGATGGTGTTGTGCGTGAAAATGTATTTGTATCAAACATAGATGAAACTATGGTAAAAACGATTATGACATTGAACATCGAAAATAATTTGAAAGTACTATTGTTATTGGGCATAGGTATGTTTGTCGAAAATCAAGCACAGAATACGCAATATATGGAAATTATGAAACAATTAGCAGATGAACAAAGATTATTTATTATTTTAGCTTCGACAGATTATATTTATGGAACGAATTATCAATTCAGTCATGGGTTTATTGGCAAGGACTTGACAAACATGACACAACAGAAAATTCTCCAATCGATGGGACGTATTGGGCGTAATAATATTCAACAAGATTATACGATTCGTTTTCGTGACGATGATATGATTTTGAGATTATTTAACAAACCAGAAATAAATTTAGAGGCGATGAATATGTCTAAGTTATTATGTAGTAATTAGTCCAGCGAAAGATTTCAAATCTTCAACGGTATAAAGTTATATTATAATGAATCAAGTACCTTGGCAAAGGTATAGCCAGCAATATCATTAACAAAGACTTTTACTCAAGTACCTTGGCAAAGGTATATCCAGCAAATATCATTAAAAACAAAATAATATATAATAATAATATATACTTTTTTTATGTCATTAAAATCATCAAAATCATATGTAGTCGCAATTCCATCGTATAAAAGACAAGAAACATTACTTACAAAATCATTGAAAACATTAATTGATGGCGGAGTGCCTGCGTCGAAAATATATATTTTTGTAGCAAACAAAGAAGAACATGAAGAATACAAAAAACATATACCAAAAGAAATGTATCATGAATTGGTTATTGGTGTAAAAGGTATTACAAATCAACGAAAATTTATGTTGAAATATTTCCCAGAGGGACAAGAAATAGTATCGATAGATGATGATGTAGAAGGTTTATATAAGTCAAAAGGTACTACAAAACTAGTACAGGTCAAAAATATTGATAAATTCTATAAAGAGGCATTTGAAAGATTACATAAAGAACATTTATACATATGGGGTATTTATCCAGTAAGAAATCCTTTTTTTATGAAAGATACAGTTACTACTAATTTGAAATTCATAATTGGAACTATGTATGGTTTTATTAATCGTCATAATCCAAAACTACAACCATCTAAAAAAATAAAAGAAAAGGAAGATTATGAACAAAGTATTTTATATTATATGATGGATGGAGGTGTTTTGCGTTATAATAATGTAACCATAAAAACGAAATTCCATGCGGAGGGTGGATTAGGTAAAATAGAACAACGTTTTGAAGCAAATAAAGAGGCTGCCGAATATTTAGAAAATAAATATCCACAATACGTGAGTGTTTTTCATAGGGAAAATGGTATGACCGAAGTAAGATTACGAGATTCTACTAATAAAACCGAAAAAAAAGAAACCAATAAAACTCGTAAAAACATTAATTCGCGCAAAAACAATAAAACAGAAAAAAATGTATAAAAACAAACAATATAATTGATATAATGTGCGGAATTATATCAATTATAACCAGAAATGATAATTTTATGAATATCATGTTCGATGGGTTGAGACAATTACAAAACCGAGGGTATGATTCAGCCGGTATATGTAGTATACATAATAACAAGTTTATTTTGAATAAATATGCGTCAGAAGATAATACTACCGCATTGGATAAACTAGAATATCATATCGTTGACTATATCGATTCCACTATTGGAATAGGTCATACGAGATGGGCAACGCATGGTCCCAAAACCGATGAAAATTCACACCCACATATCAGTTCTGATAATAAATTCGCCATAGTTCATAATGGTATTATTGAAAATTATAAATATTTGAAAGACTATTTATTAAAACAAGGATATACATTCAAATCCCAAACAGATACAGAAGTTATTGCGAATTTATTGGCGTTTACCTATAAAAAACACAATAATGTCATTGAATCCATAAATGAAACAATCCAATTATTAGAGGGTACATGGGGATTATCAATATTATGTATTGATACTCCAAATAAAATATATTGTACGAGACACGGAAGTCCGCTCTTGATTAGTAACAATGAAGACTATGTAATTGTTTCATCTGAACAATCCGGATTTTCCAAATTCACCAATCGATTTTTTGTATTAAAGAATTACGATATATGTATAATAGATAAAACCGACGATAAACTCACGATAAAAACAAACGAACATTATGAATTGAAAAACACAACAATAGCCGTAGAAAATAGTATAGGTAATTATCCACATTGGACGATAAAAGAAATATATGAACAAATCGATAGTATTAATAACGTAATCAGTTATGGTGGTAGATTACGGTCATTAACAGAAGTCAAATTAGGTGGTTTAGAAACGCATAAAACCGAATTATTAAAAATCGATAATTTGATATTATTGGGTTGTGGTACATCTTATTATGCTAGTATGTTAGGACTACATTATTTCAAAGATTTATGTAATTTTAATTGTGTCTTATCATTTGACGGCGCCGAATTTACTGAAAAGGATATACCATTATATGGTACAACCGCATTGATATTATTATCACAATCAGGTGAAACAAAAGATTTATATCGGTGTATTCAAATAGCAAAAGAAAAGGGATTAATTACAATAGGTGTAGTGAATGTGGTAGATTCGTTAATAGCAAGAGAGGTAAATTGTGGTTGTTATCTGAATGCTGGTAGAGAGGTAGCAGTAGCATCTACTAAATCATTTACATCACAGTGTATTTTATTATCCATGATTGCTATTTGGTTTTCACAAAACAAAAATATTTATAATGGAAAAAGGTTATTATATATAAAGGATTTGTATAATTTACAAAAAGACGTAATCGATGTGTTTGATGGTATAGAAGAAAAGATTACAAAACATATAGATATGTTTAATAATAGTAGTTGTTTTATACTAGGAAAGGGTAAATCAGAGGCAATAGCCAAAGAGGGTGCTTTAAAAATAAAAGAAATAACCTATATTCATAGCGAGGGTTATTCAACATCTAGTTTGAAACATGGTCCTTTTGCGTTATTAACAGATGATTTTCCAGTCATTATAATAGCATTGAATGATGAATTTTACACAAAAAATGAAAACGCATACAATGAAATAAAATCGAGAAATGCGAAAATATTATTTATTACAGATAACGCCGCTGCTATACAAGATAAAGAAAATGTAATATTAATACCTGAAAATAGAAATTATGGAGAAATATTTGCTGTTATAATTTTACAATTATTAGCATATAAGTTATCGATAGCCCGAGGTATAAATCCGGATTTTCCAAAAAATTTGGCAAAAGTGGTAACAGTTGAATAGTTTTATGGTTATTCGTCACTTTGGAATAATTTATTGAGTTTATTATAACTACTTGGATTATATAATTTACATACGCGAAGAATACTACCATCATTTACATCACATCCATTCATTCTGGAACATATGTTCATACATTCATCTATTTTTTTTATCCATCTAATATATTTTTCATTGACTACTACATTATTATCCGCTTTTATGTATGTCGTCGTATTATTATCGATTGAATTGTCCATCGTATTATAATAATATAAAAAAGCATATATTTTTATATTATTTTGTACAACTTATTGTTCGATTGAGCAAAACACCCACCCCTTTTTTATTTGGGCATTGTACGCATATTTTTTATAGTTTTATTATGTCTTTCATAAAATCTACGAGTTTTATTTTTGGTACGTAACCATACATTTTTTCTTAAATAACATACTATAGAAAGACGAATAGCATCATCAGTTTCTTTTACGATTGGCAAATTTGCGTGTGGCTGATGTACATCCATAAACAAAATATCACCGGTTCTTACATCAACACCTATACCATATTGAGGAAAGCAAGTCTCACCTCCGGTATATTTACCATGTTCAATAACTGCTAAATTACCAAACCCCTCTTCATCGTCACCTTTATCTGTATGTATTGTTGTTTGAAAATTGACATTAGTAGTGATAGTGGTAAATGAGGTACCAGGAATTTTGAAATAGGTTTGATTCGCTTTTTTTCGTTGTAATTTATATTGGTCTGGTGTTAATTTGGAATATTGTTCGTCAATTTCTTTTATAAAAGGAATTGTTTTCTTGTATTTTTCTGGATAATCTTGGTTGAATCTACATTCACGCACAGTAACATCAGGTGTTTTACCCATTTTTCTGAAAATGACTTTATGTATTGGAGACCAACGGTCGAAAAAACCAAAAATATTGGACATAACTTTTGGATTTTCTATTAGGTCTTTCTTTTTACTACCAGTGGCATTGCCACGATTACTACTAACATTCTTAGCAAATTCGATTATATTATCATAAAAATCATCTACGTTTTTTTTAGATAATGCTTTTTTTCTAAATCTTAATAATAATTTACCATCATTTGTAAAAACATCAGCGTCATGGTCTATAATTGTTTTTATATCTTCACGCTTTAGAAATTTGTTCATTTTTTTTTCTAATTTATCTTGGTCATATTCTGGAGTAACCGTATAAACAGTAATTCTGTTTTTGACTTCTTTTTTATCAATCATATATCGTTATTTTATATAATAATGATATATTATTTTCACATAATAATATTGATGAATACGTAGATTATACATTTGAAGCAAGGTCAGGATACGTTTTTTTTGTATATTTATCAATATTTGTAGATATATTACTTAGAATAGAATTGGTAGTTTTTAATATTTTATTTTGTTCTTCTGTTTCTAAAGCACTAGTTCTATCTTGTTGTAACAACCTAGATATCAAATATACGTCCTGTTTATCATATATGTTTGGTATGATTGTATTATTATTTTTATTATAAGCAGATACAGTTGGTAATCCAGTAGAACGACTTAAATAAATACTATCTTCGTAACTTGGAACATAACTAGAAGCACCGTATGTGAATGTACCTGGTTGATTATAAGTGGTAAAATTACTTAAACTACTATATGGTATATTTACTTTATTTCCATTTGCGTCAATAACCCATACATTACCGAAATTTAAATCCATCGTTTCCGTTTTACCTTTCCAAACATCGGCAGATTCATGATATTCTACATCGTTATAATTATCTGTTTTATAATTATATAGAGGATTTTGGTCAGGAGATACAGGATTTTGTCCTGAACCAGCATATCCAGTCGCATAACCTCTAGCTATTGTTTCTTCTTTAGCTTTATCTACATATTTATTTGTTGTATCTTCATATCCTTCAGTAATAATTTTAAATTCATGTAAAAATAATCCTACTGCTAAACTAATTATTATCAATAAAAGTAATAGTATTCCAAAATATAAATTTCTCATTTTATATATATAATTGATAAAAAATAATAATGAGCAACATAAAATCAGTTAAAATGTATAATAAAAAACTCAATAAGAAAATTGGCAAAAGGAAAACAATTTCCAAAAAAAGGTCTAGTAGGAAAATGAAAGGAGGTGCTTTATTTGAACAAGCACCAGGTGTTTATTCCATTAATAAATTAGGTTCAGTTTTAGACCATACAAATATATCGACACGTAATATGCCAAATATTGTGTATAATTAGACCTCAATAAAAATATTTCATATATATATCAATATATATACGATAATGAAAACGAAACAGAAAATAATATTTTGGTTGAGTATAGTTTTAATCCTATTGATATTTTTAGCGTATTTTTTTATAAGATATAATAAACAAATCGAGACTTTATCATCGTTATCTGAATTAAAAACGAAACAAAAAGAATTAGAAGAACAACTCAAAAAATTAAATCAACGAAAACAACAATTACAAAATGATATAAATGAATTATCAAATTCAATATCTAAACTACAACAAAGTATGAACTTTCGGTCATTGGGTCAAAATACTATACAAATAAAAAATATGAATCAGTCTTTGATAGATAAACAAAATGAAATTAAATCGATAGATACCAATATTGATAAAACTTCCAAAGAAATCGAAATTTTGAAAAGAATAATTGCTGAACCGTTTGAAATCATAATAAACGACAAAACTAATTATCCAGCTGATTTTATAAAACCAAAGAAGGATAGTTTTATAATGAATTCTATAATGAGTGGTATGCCCGATGTTGTATCTAATCCTACTAAACTAGATGTTGGTAATACAGAGACGGTTACAATTGCTAATGATTCTAAAACAAATACGATATTGGTTGTATCACCCGCTAATGATAGTAGTTTCCCAACACTATTTACAATAGATATTAAATATAGTGGTGATAAAACTATTTGGGGATTATCTACTGCTGATAAAAACAGTAATTTTATGCCGAATTATCAATATAATAACGAGATAATAGAATCAAAAGATTTTTCATCGAAGTTTCTATATAATAATTCTACATATGAAATCGGTAATAAAAATATAAAAATGGCAAATGTTAATTTAGGTAATAAAATTATGTGTATTACTACTACTGGGGAGGTGTTAGACCGAAATAATAATACGTATGCGAAAGTGGAAATGAGTTTTAAAGGTATGAAAATCGAATTTTTAAATGAAAATGAAACTATTAGTGGAATAATAATCGTATTAAGTCCAAAAATAGCAACTATTCAATTACCTGAATAATAATTATCAATGAAATAATATTATAAAAATAAAAAATATAAACAATAAATTATATTTATTATATAGCGAATGTTACCGCGTACAATTTTACGAAGTTATTCAAGCGTTTCAAAATTGAATGCTCCAACAACAGTTTCAGCATTAAAAGTATTTGAAAATAGTTGTTATCATAAAATCGATTTCAAAATCAATGAGGAAAGTAGTGTAAAAGAAGCAGTAATGCGTTTCAGTGCTTTCAATATTGGTTGTTTAGCAGTTACAGACAAGTCGGATAAAGTTGTAGGTGTTTGTAGTGAGCGTGATTATATAACAAAAGTAGCAGTTATGGATAAAGCATCAAAAGAACTAAAGGTCAAGGATATTTGTACATATGGCCAAAATATCATTATCGCAAAGAAAGATGATTCATTAGAAATGTGTATGAATAAGATGATGTATAAGGATATTCGTCATTTATTGGTGATAGATGACAACAATATCGATTTTGTCGGCATGATTTCAATCAAGGATTTAATAAAAGAAATTATGAAGAAAAATGAGGATACTATCAATCGATTAAGTGATTTCAAGATTGGTAAGGGAGCATTTTTTGGTAGTGAATAGATAATTTTTCATATACAATAATTATAATTATATAATTACTGTAAAAAACATTGTAAAACAATACAAAAGGGTATTATAGAGCGTTTTTATAGTCAACTACATAAGGATTACTTTTTAACATATCAACAATATCAGGTGTATTTCTATCTAATTGAATATTTGAATATAAACTATTAACGCTACCAGAAGCAGAACCCATAGTAGAAGCGTCGGGTGATAAATATGGCATAGTGCCACTTACTGGGCGATTATTTTTTAAATATTCATCGCGAGGGGCTTGACGCATATTAATATCACTATTTAACAATGACATATTACCATTTACCATATATCCTTTGATAGTACTAGATTTAATATCGTTATTACGTTGATTATATCCGGCCTCATAAGAAGTTAATTGACGAGTTCCAGCACCAGCACTAGCAACACCAGAATAATAGAAATCGCCAGTTTCTTGACGATAAGTATTTGATGGTTGGTGTTGTGTAACTTGGTAAGCTCCTCCTAATTGGTTTGAATTAACATTTAAATGAAATTTTGAATTTTCAGTAGTTTCACGAATAGTAGTTGCTGGACGGTCAGCTGGATTGAAAATATAAGATTGTGGAACGGTTGTGCCTGGATTTTGATAAGGGCGTAAATTGCCAATAACATTTTCTTTACGTGATGGTCTTAATATATCCAATAATGGTGCGACAGCAGCGCCTAATCCACCACCAACCATACCAAAATAAGCGTCTTGTTTATTAACAGAGCGATTATTCGGATAAGCCATTTTCGATTTAATACCATAATCAGATTCAGTAGCAGTGTTACGACCTTGTGCGTTTGCTACACCGAATGGAACTTCACCTAATTGTTGATTATGTGATGGCATATATTCACCGGGAATATAATTAGACGAATTTTGGTAACCAGCAACACCAGAATACGTAACAGATGTTTCTGGACGAGATACGTATTTTTCGATAGGTACAGAACGTAGTGTTTCACCTTTCTTAGCACCAGTTGTAGTAAAAAGTCTATCTTGACCCATTTCGAATGATTTTTCAGGTAAATGTCTTTCCATTACGCCCATTTGTTCTCTAGTAGCATTGGTTTTGATATGACTATTTGCTGGACCCTCATGTCCAAATAATGAAAACCCACCTGGTTTTGGTTTGTTATCAACACGCAATTCATCTACATTTCTATCGGTCCATGCTTCACGCATCATCATGCCAGAATTGAATCCACCAGAACCTTGTGTAGTATAACCTAAACCTAATCCAGGTGCTACTGATTCTTCGGCAAAAGGTTTTACATTAGCCATTCGCATACTAGGATTAATACGTGATTGAATAAAATCACTTTGATTAGGAGTACCAAAACCCCATTGTACATTATCAGAAGGAGCGAATAATGGAGCTACCTCTTTTTTAATGATAGTTTGAGAACCAGCACCAGAATAATTATCTAAAATACTTTCATTTGTACGTGAAGCTAAATTTTGCGAACGTATATTACTACCAAAGAATGGTACCATATTATTATGTTGAAAGTAATCACTACCAACTTTGTCACCTGTTAATGAAAAATATGGAACTTCATAATCCGTTTTAGTAGTAGTCATGTTAGGATTGAAATATTTATCAGTATAAACGCTACCTCCATTATCAAAGCGATTATTAGTTGAAAGTTCTGATGTTTGTTCGGTTTCAGCCAAAGTAACCGGATATTCACTAGGATAATTTCTATTTGGGACATCTATATTTGGTAATTGACTATGGTTACTAAAAGATTCTTTGTTTTCTCTTTTTTTTGATTGATTATTTATAACATACATAGCGCCTAGAGCAAAAGCAGGGATAGCTAATTCCATTATTAATATTATATTAGACTTATATAATATTTATACATCTTTTATTGAATAGTTTTCATTTTTAAAATATATTCATAATGATTATTTTGTATATAAAGTACCAGGACAACCTATTTCTCTACCACCAATACAAACCGAGTTACCTGTTAAATAAAAATCCATATTTTGAGAACCTTCAATAATTGGAATAGTTGGTTTAAAATTATCTTTCTCTAAAATACGTGATTGAATATTATCATGAAAAGGTTTATCTAATCCATTCAATGGATTTAAAAATGGATTTTCCCATCGAGTTTGTTCTAAATCTTTATACATCCATGCTGGGTGACTAGCTCTACTTTCTTCTACAAAAGGTTGTGTGTTTTTGTATGATATAGGTGAAGCAAATACAGCGTGTTTTTTATAATCATTTTTATCCACATAGTCACGATTTATAGGACGGGTTAAACCGAATAAATCACTTTCTAAATTAATAGAATTTTGTGTCAAGTTCGCACCCCATTTTTGTAAGCGTAATTGTGGGTCTTCTATAAAAGGTAAATCTACGCCTTGTCCTGGTGTATTCAGCATATATCCACCTACAAAACTACTTTCTTCTACTTGTTTTTTAATACGATAAGGGTCATCATGGAATCTAGTAAAAGCCATAATTATATATTTTGTCTATTGATTAATATATATATCGAAAAAATAGTTCTAAAAAAATATATATAAATATTGATAATGATTAATAATAATCAAGGTTCTCGATTATGCCTAAAATTTGTCTAAATATGATTGTAAAAAACGAAAGTAGAGTTATCCGTCGTCTTATGGAATCAGTATACAAAATCATAGATAGTTATTGTATTTGTGATACTGGTAGTACAGATGATACTGTAAATATTATAACCGAATTTTTTAATGAAAAGAATATACCGGGTAAAGTAGTATTTGAACCATTCAAAGATTTCGGTTATAACAGAACATATGCTATGAAACAGTGTATAGAATTACCAGACGCCGATTATTTATTGTTGTTAGATGCGGATATGATATTGGAGTTTGGAAAAAATCTAGATATAGAAACATTCAAAAATTCACTAGAATTAGAGGCTTATCATATATTCCAAGGTTCTCCATCATTCTTTTATAAAAACGTAAGAATATTAAAAAATCACCCTGATTATTCATATTGGGGTGTAACACACGAATACGTTCAAACGCCTCCGCATGCTAGATATCATGATATAGATAGGACTTTATTATTTATAAATGATGTTGGTGATGGTGGTGCGAAAGCGGAAAAATTCGAACGTGATATAAGACTACTCGAAAAAGGGTTAGAAGAATTACCAGGTAATGATAGATATACATTTTATCTAGCGAATAGTTACCGTGATTATGGTAATAAAGAAAAGGCTATTGAAAATTATAAAAAACGTATAAAAATTGGTGGTTGGCAGGAAGAAGTATGGTTCTCATATTATTCAATTGGTAAATGTTATAAAGATATGGGTGATATGGCGAATGCGATATTTTATTGGATAGAAGCCTATCAATATTTTCCAGAAAGAATCGAGAACCTGTATGAAATCGTGAATTATTATAGATTATTAGGTAAAAATAGATTAGCGTATGATTTTTACGAAATAGCAGATTATATTAGAAAAAACCATACATCATCAGACCATTTATTTTTACAAAAGGATATTTATGACTATAAATTGGATTATGAATTTTCAATCATAGGATATTATTGTAATCGTCATAATCATAATATTTATAAATCTTGTATGAAAGTTCTCGAAAATCCGACGGTAGATGAACCCACTTTGAAAAATGTTCTCAGTAATTATAAATTTTATACAGAAGAAATTCATAAATTCGCGATAGTAAAAGGAGAAAATATTCGTTTATTAGAGAACATTGGTGAATCATTAAACATCGATAAAAACGAGTTTTTTAGTAGTACTCCATCGATTTGTTTCAATAATCAAAACAGTCAAACCCCACAAAAACCAACAGAATTGATAGTGAATGTTAGATATGTAAATTATAAAATAGGTGATTCTGGTGAATACATAAACAAAGAGAACATTACAACTATCAATGTAATTGCGGTTCTCGATACGACCAAAGATAAATGGGTAAAAAAAACAGAGTTCGTATTGAAATACAATGAATCATATGATGGATTATATGTAGGTTTAGAAGATATAAGACTTTTTATAAATAATGGAGAACTTTTGTTTAATGCGAATCGTGGTTTAGAATATCATAATATGGTAATTGAACATGGAAAAATAAACCTAGGTTCTCAATCTACTGAATCAAATTTGATAAAAAAGATAGATCAGAGAACTATCGAAAAAAATTGGACGTTGTTTATGAATCAACAAAATGAAATAAACATGGTTTATGAATGGTATCCATTGACTATTGGTAATATAAAACAAAATGATATAAATCTAGTCGATGACAAAAACAATTCTTTGATGGAACTAAATATTACACATAAATTGAGAACACCACAATTTTTTAAATGGGTACGTGGTTCAACAAATGGAATCAATATTGGAAATGAAATATGGTTCATGTGCCATATGGTGAGTTACGAAGATAGACGATATTATTATCATATATTTGTAGTTTTAGACTTAGAGACATACGAGTTAAAAAAATATTCTAGAATATTCACATTCGAAAAAGAAAAGGTAGAATATACATTAGGGTTTGAATATATGGAAGATACAAAGAGATTTTTGATAGGATATAGTATAATGGACCGTGAAACCAAATATGTAATGATACCAAAGCATAAAATAGATGAATTATTCAATAATTGAGAACCAAATATTTTACACGGTTGATGTTTCATCAATCTTATTCAAAACAGCATTTTTACAAGCATTTCCAAAAGTACGACGATGCCATTGTGTGATACCAAATTCAGCTATTCCGTCCAAATGGGCTTTTGTACCATAACCAACATTGGATTCTAAATTATATCTTTCATTTAAAACTGGATATTGAGAACATAATTGATAAATATATTCATCACGAGCAGTTTTTGCCAAAATACTCGCTGCCGCAATAGACATATATTTAGCATCACCTTGTTCTACAGTAACGAATGGTAATTCATAAATACTTTGTGTTTCTTCATCGAAAATTCGATATGGATTGAAATAATTACCATCAATTACAGCCATAAAATCCGTATTTTTCGTATCAGTGTTTATTTGTTTTGTTTTTGCCATAATTTCACGAATACATTCATGCATACCACGCATGGTAGATTGTAAAATATTTATTTCATCAATTGTTTTTTCATCAACCCATGTAACATGCCAAGCATAAGCGTTGGTTTTTATATACTGAGCAACCTCAAAAAGTTTCTTTTTAGAAGAGAATTTTTTACTATCTTTAATATCTTGTCCACAAAACAATTCTGGGTCTTTAGGTAAAATTACACAAGCAATATAAACACGTCCAAATAAACAACCACGACCAACTTCATCGATTGCTACTTCATATGTATTTTCATTATTATAGAAACGTTCTAATAACTGCTGTGGTTTTTTGGTTCGTTTTGGTTTAACATTGGTTTGGTCAATAACGCTAGACATCTAAAATAAATATATCAATAACAAAATATTATTAATATATTCAATTTTTTATTTTTATTCAATATATTTTTCGACATATACTGTATAAATAAATGGCAACTATTAAATTAACACCATTTTTATTATTTTTATTATTATTAATTGTTTTAGTAATATCAGTAATAATTGGTAACAAATATTCAAGAGAAGGATTTATTAATTTCCATAATGATAAAAATCCGATTAATGAAGTATGGATTCCACAATATTCAAAAACAAAGAATGTAACCAAAATCTATGATAATATATTTTACGATACAACAAATGGTAATTTAATTGAATTAGACGCATCTGGACTAACCGGTGGTGATAGAAGAGCAAATGATACTGATACTAGTGGTTCAAGTATAGAACATATTTTAGTAACACCACGTGATGCTAGATACACTTTAATTTATTCAACCGAACTATCGAATGGTAAAGTTATTTCACAAAATCTTGACGTAGGTTTGAAATCAACTTTAGACAAATCATTTATAAGTTGGGCTTATCCTAGTCAATGTTTGAATACAGACAAATCAGATACATTTTATATTCCATGGAGCGATAGTACATATATAACAACATTACAAAAAGCAGCCACTAAAGTAAATGGAGTTACTACTTTGTTTGGACCAGGAAATACAATTAATAATATTAATTTTCTTGATATTAGTTATGTTTCTAGTTATATTGATGATAATGATAGTAATAATAGTAAATCTGTTAAAGATTCTATGTATGATACTAGTCGTAATGTATATCAAATGAGTAAATATGTTAAATATGATACATTAAATTCAAATTTAATTATACAAAGTGGTGATAATACAAATAAAAAATTAACTGTATATGATAGATACAAAACTAAAAGTGAAATCACTACAGTTCCACCTGAAAATACCCCAAACACTACAAAAACTTCTACCGTTCCAAACGTGGGATTTAATTCATGGAATGTATTAGATGCTTGTGGTCAAAATATAGTGATGTATTCATGTATAGGATTAAAAACTGTTGTAGCATTAGCTTGTTATAAGGATAATACAATATCAAGGGTTGTTTTAAAAACTGTAGCAAGATTCAATGGTAAAGATATTGTTGTTGCGGATGAACCAGTGGATTCAACACAAAGCACGACACCATCTTCTATAGTACCAAATGTTCCAGCAACACAATCAACTACAACATCAACAGATTCAATAGATTCAACAATATCAAATTTATTTCAGGAAGCAATAATTGACGCATTAAAAGATTCATTGACAGGAAATGGTTCAAATTGCCCAATTTCGAATTATTATAATATGAAAGCTAAATATAATTGTAATAATAGTGAAACAGAATTTGATGATAGATATATTTTGAAATCACAAATTGTTCCACCAGTATGTCCATCTTGCCCATCCTGTTCATCATCATCATCATCGCAAACATGTACAAATTGCGGGGGAAGTGGTGGAAGTGGTACATTAACTTCAGATGGTAAATCAGTTGTAGATAATAAAGATACACGTACTAATCTAGCAGGAGCTATATCAAATATTGGAACCGGCGCAACTGATGTAGCAGGTAATGTAGTAGATAAAGCAGGAAATATAATAGATAAAGCAGGAAATATAATTTCTGGTGCTGGAACTGGTGCTGCTAGTCTATTAAGAGATACAGGTGCTGGAGCTACTGGATTATTGAGAGATACAGCATCAGGCGCAACTGACTTATTAAAAACTACAGCATCAGAAGCAAATAAACTACTTCATGAAGCAGGTAAAGGTGTAAAAGACGTATTAAAAGACCGTGATGAAGAGGATTATAGATATAGATATTATGATTCACGTTATAGAAATAATGGAACAGTACCAATGATTCTTGGAACAAAAAATCAATATACCGATCAATATTCATATTATGGAACACTTCCATATAAAGAAGGTACTAATTATATGCCTGTTACAGCGGATTTCAGTTCATTCCGTAAATAAATAATAATATATTTTTGTATAACAAAAATTTTTATACAAAAGAAATATTCGTAAAAAATCCAATATAAATAAATGATGACATAGTAATATAAAATGTCGAATATAAATTTCAATAATATATTTGATAGAGAGCAAATAGCGAATGATATAAAAAATATATTATTATCATTTGATGATAATTGTAAAAATCTAAATTTTAAAAAAGGAATTTATATTTATGGTTCTCCTGGTAGTGGTAAAACACAATTTGTAATGAACTTATTAACTGAAATGAATTATGATATTATAAAATATGACGCAGGAGATGTTCGTAATAAATCGTTGATCGATACAATAACAAATAATAACGTATCAAATCGTAATGTTCTCGATATGATGAAAAAACAGGTTAAAAAAATAGCGATTGTGATGGATGAGATAGATGGAATGAACAATGGTGATAAGGGAGGTATTACAGCATTAATTAAAATAATTCGACAGAAAAAGACAAAAAAACAGCGATTAGAGAACATGACTATGAATCCAATCATTTGTATAGGGAATTACTATATCGATAAGAAAATAAAAGAGTTGATGAAGGTTTGTAATACATTTGAAATAAAAACACCCAGTCAACAACAAATGAATAAATTATTATTACAAACGATTCCTACTATTAAAAAGAAAACGGACTATAAAGATATTCTATTAAAATATATACAGGGGGATTTACGTAAATATATATTTATTAATGATATATTTCAAAAGAAACCTGAATTAATAACAGATGAAAACTTAAATAATATATTTAACATCAAATCATATAATGAAGATTCGAAAAAAATTACACAAACTCTAATAAATTATCCAGTTAAAATGGAACAACATAATCGTTTTATGAATGAAACAGATAGGACAATAGTTGCTTTGTTATGGCATGAAAATATTGTAGATGTTATATCGAATAAAACCATTAACACAAGTTTTCCATTTTATTTAAAAATATTGAAAAATATTTGTTTCGCTGATTATATAGATAGAATTACATTCCAAAGTCAAATATGGCAATTTAATGAGATGAGTTCACTGATGAAAACGTTTTATAATAACAAATTATATCATGACCATTTTCCAGAAAATAAAGGAATATTCGAAAAAACGGAAATAAGATTTACAAAAGTATTAACAAAATATTCAACAGAGTATAATAATATGTTATTTATTTATAATTTATGTCAAGAATTGGATATGGATAAAAAAGATTTGGTAAACATGTTTCAAGAATTGAAATTTTTCAAAGGAGGAGATTTCTGTAATAATATAGAACAACTCAATGAGGTCGAAAAAATTTTCGAAGATTATAATATTTCAAAGTTAGATATCAAAAGAATTTATAGATATTTAGATAAAAATATTAAAAAAGAAGTTATCATTTATGGCGATGATGATATCGCGGATGACGAATAATACATGTCTAATTATTTTATGTAAAACATAAAACAATTATATTTACAAAATTACATGGAATTACATGGAAATATCGATAATAAATTCGGGTTCGCTTTTTGTTTTTGGTTTTGATTTTTCTGATGGAGTCATTTGTTCTGAATCTACTACTTCTATTGGAATTCTAGTATAAGATGATTGTGATGCCTCATTCTTATCAGTATCCATTTTGTCTATTTTCAGATTAACAATTTTTACATTTAATTCATCTATTTCCTTGTTTTTATCATCTAATAATTTTCGCATATGAGAAACAGATTTTTCTAATTCAGCATTTCTCTCAATAACTACTTTAATAATTTTTTCATTATTATTATTTTGCGTTGTCTGACTATTGATTAATTTCATATTTTCTATTAATTTATCTTTTTCATTTAAATCATTTCTTAATTTTGAAAGCGTTGTTTCTAATTCTCTATTTCGTTCTGTCATAATTTTTAGAATGATTTCATTATTTGTATTACTTGTATTAGTTCCATCGGTTATATCAACACTTGATTGTGGTTTTGATGATTGTAATGCTTGTATGGTTTTTATTTTATCAGTTAATTGATTTTGTAAATTAGCTACGATATTATCTAATTCTGAAATACGTTGAGCACACTGTTGTATATGTTGCTGTTGTTGTGTCATTATATTGACAACATCCTGTTGAGTTAATTCAACTGGCTGTTCTCCTGGTCGTTGTAACACTATTGGTCCTGTTTGTTGTCCTTGTTGTCTTTGTTTCTCCATTTCTTCTTTAATCATTTGGTCTCTCTTAGCCTCAATCTCTTTAATTTGTTTTAATACTTCTGGTTTCATATTAGGATGACCTGGTTCATATTTTTCTAATAATTTATCAATATCCTTCATAAAAAACTTTTTTATCTTTGCTTCGCTTGTAAATTTAATAAAATCATCGACGGTTTTCGTCGATTCCTTGAAAAAATCTGGATGAGAATTATTAAACATTTTACGTTTATCAAATGTATTATGTTCATGCGAAAATACCAAAATAGATTTCATTGGGTCTAATTGTACAAACGGAATTGTATAGTCTTTCAAAAATGCCCGCTCTTCCGCCAATGCGGCATGGTCTTCATATCTTGTAATATTTAATAGTTCAGCACGAAATGCGAATGTTCCTGCGGTAGCGTGGTTTGGTCCATATGGCCCACATTGAATCATTTTTTGTACATGTTTAAAATAAATATATATTTCACTAGAACCAGCACATAAAGCATTAGGATTTGCTTGTAATGTTTCTACCGCATGGGAAATTCGGTCTGGTGGATAATAATCATCGTCGTCCATATAAACTACAATATTACCTTTTACAAAACTATGCATATAATTTCGCTTAGCACCCAAATTCATTCTTTCTTTTACTTCAAAATAACGGATTTGTGGTATATCGGCTTTTTCTATTAAATCACGAATTTTATCCGTTCCATCATCAACAATAATCCATTCTATTCTATTTTTTGGATAAGTTTGGTTACGAAAACACTCAAACATGGTTTGAATAAATGGACGACGATTGAATGTTGGAGTACATACCGATACCATCGGTACAAAATTTTTATTTGCTGGTTTCTTTTTTCCCATATTTATATTTTATGAATATATGTTTTTATATATATTTTTACAGATACATATAAAAAATATATATTTTTACTATCGAACAAATACTAGTATTCTATTTTCTGTGTTTTCTAGATTTTCTATCTTTTTTTTGCTTTCTAGATTTTGTAGTTTTTCTAGATTTTCTTGTATTTTTTTTACTTTTATTTCTTTTGCCTGCTTTTTGTTCGTTTTCATCGGTTTTTTGTTCATCTTCTTGTAATGGGATATGTTCTATATTATCAGGTTGTCCTAAAAAAGTAAGTAAATTATTTTGAATATTAACAGGAAGTTTTAGTTCAGTTTCATCACTAACTATTTTCACGTTTTCGATATCTTTTGGCAAACGTATTTGTTGTAAAACCGCATCATTTATTAGTTTCCTATTTGTTTTTTTAAACCAGCCTCTATCTAATCCGGTTTCTATATTTTTTTTAGTTTCTGCCCAAAATACATTGTTTCCATTTTTTAGAATAACTAAAAAATATAATCTATTTGGGTTTTGTTGTGATTGGTGTAAATAAACAATATTTGCTGGTCCAGAAACTTCATTTCTATGGTCGTTGAATAATAATGGAGAATCATATGCTGAAAACATTTGACCTACTTTTAAATTTTCCACAATTTCTCTATTTTCTGTAACAAAAAGGTGTTTGTTCATTTGTATATTATATATTATTATTTTTTTCTAAAATGCTTATTCATTTACTTTATTTCGTTAGTATTATCATTCAATTGTTCTTGGAATTCTTGTATTGATTGGGTTGTTTCTTTTAATTCAATAGGTGGTGCTGATGGTTGTGTTGTTGGTTCTTTTAATTCAATAGGTGGTGCTGATGGCGCTGATGGCGCTGATGGCACTGGTGGTTCTGGTGGTGTTGGATTTTTATTAGTATTATATTCTTCAGCAGTTTTCTTAGCTTCTTCTACAATTTTATTCACTTTTTTTTTATAAACTTCTTTATCTACTACTTCTTTCGCTTCTGCGGGTGGAGGAGGTTCTTCGTTTTTGGTCTTGTTTTTGAAACTGGTATAACATAATACAGCAAACAATAAAATCAACATAGCATTAATACATAACAACGACGTCTTTAATAGAGGAGCTTTTATATTAGACATATAATCAATCGACGCGTATATTAACATATATATAAACGCAATCCAAAAACAATATTTATAAAAGAAATCAGAAACATAATTAATTATACGTATAAATCTATCAAAAATAGATGGTTCATCACATTCAGTTTTGTTCTCTTCTGATTTGAAACTAGTGAATTTATTTATTTCGATTATTTTATTAATGATTTCTTTTGGATTAAAACCAGAATATGCGAATATTCCAAACAATGACGTAAATAATACATAGAGCATTAACAAAACTCCTCCTACAGGAACAGATATAAACAAAATAATTACAAAATGAATTATTCTAAAAAATATCATAAAAAAAATACCTATAGTACTCATTACTGCCATCTTTTGTGCTTCTTGTATCATATATGGAACATCAAAATAAAATTCGAATGTAACCATATGTATTCCAAATAAAAATACGACTATTGTATTTAGTGCTGCTACGATAAAATTTCGTAGGTCCAACATTATAGAATCTACTATAAACATTCTAGCCATGCTCATACAATTATTAATAAAGTAAATCAAAGCAAAAAATAATGTCATAAAACAAAAACTAGGATTCATTATTTTAGAAAACATATCAGGAATATTTTTTACAAAATACAATTCGAATTTTTCTGGTATAAACATGGCGAATTGGAAAAACATATAAATTAATTTCAAAAAATAGTTATTTTTTTTAGCATTATATAAACCTCGTCTTGTTATATCAAATAATTTAACTCTCGAATTATCTTCTTTATTTCTAAAATACATTACAAAAAACCAATTATATACAGCAAAGCAACTGAATACGATAGAAAGAAACCAACTAATATATTTTTTTAAAATCATAGTATCTGACCCCTCATTCTGTATGGTAAATCTTAATTCATTTAATTTCTCTGGTGTAGCTTCTTTCGGGTCAATTCCCATTGAATATGCCTTTAATTGTAAATCGGCCTCTCTCATCTTTTTACGCTCATTTTCTGAAATTCCTTTTCCTATTTTACTAGCTTGATAACTTACTTCCTTTCTTTTAGTTTCAAAATCGCGTAACCATTTTGGTGGAATTTTTTTTTTATTAAATTGTTCAAAAGATAATGCCTTGCGTATAGTATCAGCCAATAAATATGTTTTTTCGTCGACAAACCGAAATGCTTTATTTATGATTTCAATCAATCTAGCCCTAGGGTCATCCGCATTATTTTTATTTTCATTCACAGAATCACAACCATCATATAAATTCGTGTCGCAATTTTTCTTATAAATATCATTTTGTTTATATTTCTCATAAGCATATTGTTGATAACCTTCTACAATAGGTGGTTCTTTATTTTTATTTTGAGTTATTTCAGGTTCTTGATGAATATTTTGTAATTCATCGATATTTTTGAAATTATTCAATTGTTTCTTTTTCTTTTTCTTTATTGTTTTTAATTTATGTACCATACTTTCCGTTTGGAAATTTTCTATATTTTTTTTATTTGAAGAATTATCCGGCATAAATAGCTCACTAAATATATCTATTTTTTTCGTATTTATGTTTTCATATAATCCCATTTACTATATTATAATACTTACAATTATAATATATCTAGTTATAAAAAACTATTTTTTTACTAATAACTATAATAATTTATCTCGCATATAACATACCACAATTACCTCCAATAAACGATAATACATTATAACGTTCTTCATATAGTGTTAAATTAAAATTATATTCATATAATCTCCAATTTGATTTTCTTACACCTATCGCATTTCCATCTAAATCACAAATTACATCGAAACTTGAACCAATTGTATCAATCGGTGGAACATACGTTGTTAATTCCAATTCAATATTTTTAAATTTACTTAAATTAATCGCACCTGATGGCTGATATTCATATGGATTTGTACTTAAACCGAAATTATAGCAATATAATCCTTCTTCTGCGAAACCATTCGTACGTGTATACTTTTCAATATAATCATAAATGCCTCTAGTTAGTATATTTTCTCTATATTCGCCATTTAATAATATACCCATTGTTTCTAAAATTTCTTTTCGGTTTTCAGTATGAAAATCGCCTGTAATAGTGATACCATTATTACGACCATCTTTTGGGTCTATACCTGGGTCATAGTCAATTGTATTATCATATGAATTTGGTTCATTAATGGCAGCATATTCCATATCGACAGGAATCGTTCTATATGGCCAATTTGTATAATTACTCCATTCATTACGTAAATTTACATCATTACGTTGTAAAAACCACATCCAATTAGATATCATTCCATTCGAATTTAATTTTAATTTTTTGGTTCCGGTAACATTTTCAAATTTATATTCAAATACATCTTTCACTAAATATACTTGATCTTCACTTGCGAATAATTTCGCCTCTTCTTTCGATAAAAAACAATAAGTAGATATTAAATGTATATCCGAGTTCCATGTTGAAATTTTATTCTCGTAATTATCGGATGTTATCTTTACTGCTGGTGGGCTTTGTAAAAATCGATACATTTGAAATCTATCTTCGTTAAAATCTGGTTGTACATACGGTCTATTATATTGATTATCAAATACATCACGAACTTGGAATAATTCTTGTATAGGGCGCATTGTTACTTTGACTATTAATTCATTATATTGTAAGCATATTAGAGGAAAAGCACAACCATTATTTAGTGTAAACCAAGTATTAATTGGAATGTATAAATTTCTCCCACGAATAGATGGTTCTGACCCAGTCGAATTCGGTGTATAATATGCTGATGGATAAGCATTTGTACGACCCAATACGTTGGCGGGATCATATAATTCAGGAGTATTTCCACTCATCATATTGAACAAGTGTTTTTTCTCAGCTGGAAAGTCACGGTCAACCATTGCGGCTAGATATTCTCCTGTATATTTTTGAATGACCAATGAACCACATGTAATTTCGACTTCTTTAATCATATGCGTACCTAAATTATTAATCCATTTGAAATCATATGGAGCCCAACGATTATCTGTTCCATTTATCTTACTATCTATAGGGTGATATATAGGACTCCAAATATCAGGTATAGTTACAACAATATATGTATCCATTAATAACTCAGCATAACGAGGTATTTTGAATGTAAATGTTGATGGTTCTGTTGAACGTAAATCTCTTAAACCATCATAATCTATTCGGAATTTTTGTAATCCAAAATTACTATATTTGGAATATGTAACCTTAAAGAATGTTTTACTAGGATTTCCTGTTAAAATTACATTATTATTCCCAACAGATATTATATTTAGTAATCCTCCAGCCATGATAAATCCTTTATAATATATTTTTATATATATTTTTATATTTTTGTTTATCCATAGAATATATATCTATATATCAAAATGGAATTTCTTAGAAAAATATTGATAATCATAATAATATTATTAATAATATATTTGATATGGCGCTTAATTAAAAAAAGTAGTGAAAATAAACAGTATGTAGAATTGAATGACCATACATCTATAAAAGAAGGATTGTTAGGATTAGGTTCTATCATAGCTACACCAGAATCTGAGTTAGAATCATTAAAATCAAAGGAACCTGTTAAAATTCTTACTGTTAAACCTGAATTAACGAATTTACCTCTAAAAGAATATTGTATAATGGGTTCTTATAATAGTGCTATAACTGGTAAATATGTAAACTTGGATATGGTTAAATATGTATTATCTAGAGGTTGTCGTTTTTTAGATTTCGAAGTATTTTATATTAATAATAAAAAAAGTAAGGATATCGATGATATATATACACCCGTTGTTTCATATGTATTAGATAATAAATTCAAAAACTTAGAAACTGAAAATAGTATATTATTAGATAAAGTTTTAGCAGCCGCTGTAGCGAATGGGTTCTCGTCTAATTCACCAAATAATGGAGACCCACTATTTATACAATTAAGAATTAAACCAGTAAAAGTAGATAAGTCAGAATATTCTGGTTTTTCCGATGATAACGCATATCTAGATAATTTTAAGAAAAATGAAGTATTGAAGAAAGATTTTTATAAAGCCGTTGCTAAATCTGTCGATTATGCTTTGAAATCGAAATTATATAACGGTCAAGTAACTAAAGATACTAAATTTGCCGATTTAATGGGAAAAGTGGTTTTAATTATAGATAAAACGATTGAACCTAAATATAAGGACTATTGTTCATGTAATCTTGAAGAACAAAATTGTTATGATTTAACGAAATATGTTAATATGGAAAGTGGTGGTATCAATTTATTTTTATTACAATATAATGAAATATTAAAACAACATACTTTGCCACCTACTATTGTATAATTTTGTATAAATATAATATTTTTATAATATAAAGATTATATAGAATATTAAATGGCAAATTTAGCAGCATTAATAAAAAAAGCACAAGATGAAGCGAAACGCAAAGCACAGGAGGAAGCGAAACGCAAAGCACAGGAGGAAGCGAAACGCAAAGCACAGGCTGACGCAGCAACCGCTGCTGCCGAAAAAAAAGCACAAGATGAAGCAAAACAAAAAGATATTATAAAAACCCCTGAAATATTAAATAACACAATATCACAACCATTAAATAACACAATATCACAACCATTAAATAACACAATATCACAACCATTAAATAACACAATATCACAACCATTAAATAACAGAATATCACAACCATTAAATAACAGAATATCACAACCTGTATCTATTTCAAGTATTGGGAATGAGATACAAAAACAAAAACAACAAATTGATACTAATTTAAAACTATTAACATCAGCCGCTATTGCTGGTACTGGATTATTAGCAGGAGGAGTATCAACTTTAGCAAAATTATCAATGGGTAAAAACAATAATCAAACATTTAGTAAAGAAAATCGTACAAGTGTAAAAAATCTATATGTTATTATGCCAGACACGAATACTAACAAGAAATACATAAAAAATCCTGATTATAAACAATTTGTAACTGATTATGGATGTCAAATAGTGCCTTTCAAATTCTATAACAAAGACGCACAATTAATCGAATATGAAAAATTTTTTAATGATAATAAAAGCGCATGTGTTCCTATGGCATTGGCTATGGATTATTTTAGAAAAATACAAAATGATGATGAATAATATATTATGATTATTATATTCATTTATTATGGAATATAATATAATTACACTCGGTATAAACTGTGCGCCAGCACTTATAGCAAGAGATTTAGAATTACGTAAATTTTCGTTACCATTTGACTGGGTAGTGACTAATAATAATCAAATTATCAATTGTATTGAAGATGATTTCGAAAAATTTCATAAAAAATTACATTTTACATTAGATAATCATTGGCAAATGGACGAATATGGTATACAATATCCACATGAATACCCAGTAAATGATGATGGAACTATTATTGATAATTGGCAAGACTATCACGCAGAAGTTCTTATAAAATATCAACGACGAATTGAAAGATTCCGAAATATTATGAATGATTCAAAACCAATTATTGCTTTGTATTTTGGAACATTGAAATACGCAGAAATATTGAAAAAATATATGGAACGAAAATATAATAAAATAATTGTTTTTGTTGTAGCTACGAATCAAATCCCAGTTCGTAATATTGATAACATTATAATATGTAATGTTTATAATAATGACCAATCGAGAGATAAGACGTATTGGATAAATGGTATAAATGAGGCTATTTCTAGAATAAAAAATATATCGAACATGATTCCTATCAAAAGAACAAATAAGATATTTATGAAGTTATTTTAGACAAATACAAAATAACGATGAATAATATATTATGATATTTTATAATGCATAAATATCATAAAAAAAACATCAAAACCAAGAAATTCAAACCAGAAATATGCGATAATAAAATGACATTTCAAGAGTGTGAATTAGCTATTTTAAGACAGGCTGTCGATGAAACTGAAAAAATCCAAGGTGAAAAAATCGCAAAAAATGATGAAATCAAAAAAATATTATCCATTGTTGAAAATTTCATAAGAAAAAAGAAATTAGTATGTTATGGTGGTACTGCTATCAATAATATATTACCCAAACAAGCACAATTTTATGATAGAGATGTTGAAATTCCCGATTATGATTTTTTCTCGGCAAATGCTTTAGAAGATGCGAAAGAATTAGCCGATATTTATTACAAAGAAGGTTATATCGATGTAGAAGCGAAATCTGGTGTTCATATGGGTACTTTCAAAGTGTTTGTTAATTATATTCCTATAGCAGATATTACACTACTCGATAAAGTCATTTATAAATCCATTAGTAAAGAATCAATTATTGTATCTGGAATTCGTTACGCTCCTCCGAATTATCTACGAATGGCTATGTATTTAGAATTATCTCGTCCACAAGGTGATGTTTCTAGATGGGAAAAAGTGATGAAACGACTAACTCTCATGAATGAACATTACCCCATGAAATCTAATAGCGATTGTAATAATATTGATTTCCAACGAAAAATGGATAGTGATTCGGATGATTCTGAACGTTTATATATAACTATTCGAGACGCATTTATAAATGAGGGTGTTATTTTCTTTGGTGGATATGCCACTAGTTTATATTCCAAATATATGACAGAAAAACAACAGCATATTGTTCGTAAAATACCTGATTTCGATGTTATATCAGAGGACCCGGAAAAATGCGCCATAATTATTAAAGAACATCTTATGAGAGAAGGCTTTAAACAAATTAAACTAGTTCGTAATAAACCTATTGGTGAAATTATTCCTGAAAACATCGAATTACGTGTAGGAAATGAAACTATGGCTTTTATTTATAAACCAATCGCATGTCATAGTTATAATACTATTGTTTTAAATAACATGAAAATTAATATAGCAACTATTGATACTATTTTAGCCTTTTATTTGAGTTTTATTTATGCGGATAAACCGTATTATCAAAAAGATAGATTATTATGTATGGCACAATTTTTATTCGAAATAGAACAAAAAAACAGATTAGAACAAAAGGGATTATTAAAACGATTCAGTATAGATTGTTATGGCAAACAACCTACATTAGAAGAAATGCGAGCTGAAAAATCAGAGAAATTCAAAGAATTGAAAAATAAAAGAAATACGAAAGAATTTGAAATGTGGTTTTTGAAATATGTACCAGGCGATAAGAAGAAATCAAAGGATAAATCGGTAGCTGCTCCCAAAGATTCAAGTATTATGGTGGAAGAAAATCCAAGTGTTGATGCCGATGAAGACGACGATGGATTTTTAAATTTATTTATCGGTAATAATCGAAAAACTCGAAAAAATAAATTATCGAATATGATATTATAATAAGTTAAAAACAACAATTATTATAATATATAAATGTCATATCATTTTGGAAAAAACGAATATAATCGTTATATAGGCGAACAATTAGGTGATTTTATAATAATCGATATCGAATACCGTCCAGATAGTGTTTACATGATGACAGATGGTCAAGCAGGAAAACCTCATTTCATGACGCTATCAAATGGAGATACTTTTCAATTTCGTCATTTTGAAGAAGTAATCATGAAATATGGACATTTGAAATGTAATAAATGTGAAAAAAATTGATGAAATGATAATTTCAAACAAAATACAGAAAACACAATACACAAATGGGTAATTGTATATCAAGACACAACAAAACAACAAGTGATAATATATGTCTGATTTGTAAAAAAAAAATAGAAACTATTAATTTTGTAACATGTGTTCGTTGTAATCATTCATTACATAATGAATGTGAAGAAATTGATAGAATTATGAAAGGTTATTGTGAATGCCCTAATCTTAATTGCAAACACATTGGTTCATTAGGTGACATAAATGAAGATAATATTTCAACAATTCGTTTGTTAAAATTCACTAATAAATTTTGTTGCTTTTGTAATACTATAAAAAAAACTAGCAAAAAGTAAACTTTTAAACAATAATCCATATATATTAAAATTACCGTCCATGGTATAAATCGATAAAAATGAAAATTTCTTAAAAATCATAGTATTTATAACGGGCATTTGAAATATAAAAAACAAAATAGCAATCAAAACTGGTGTTTGTAATTCTGTAAATATCATATCTAATCTATTTTCCTTTCTTTTTTTTTGTTCATATTCACGCATATTTTTTTCGGTGGTGTCCTCATATTCTCTAACATAATCATTCTGTACTGTTGATTTTGGAATATAATTTGGTTGGATTTGTTCATCTTGAATATATCCAGTAGTATCACGAGGAATATCACGAGAAGGTAATCTTTGTTGTTGATGTTCTTGTGGCATGAATTGTTGAGATTGTGATGGTTGACCTATATAATTCATTTGTTGATATTGCTGTTGTTGTTGCCCTTGTTGCTGTTGTTGGCCGGTGGTTTGTTGTGGCATAGGCATAATCGGATTTTGTGCGGAAATACCATAAGGATTCGGGTGAACATTAATAGGAATATAATTAGTAGGTAAGCCATTATCAGATTGCCCACCATTACTCATTGGTGGATTATTGCTGATATTTTGCGGAATATTTACAGAATACGAAGTGGTTGTCTGCCCAGTCATAGTATCCGGTAAATCGGCAATTCTTGTAATACTATTTTCCATTTTAGAACTATACAATAAAATATATCTAAAGATTGTATAGTTTGACGCATTTTATAATTTTATTTACTAAAAGTCGCTAAAATAATTTTTCAGTTTCATCTTTTTTTGGTTCAGACATATCTATTACACGTTTTGTAGAATCACATTTATCAGATACTACCGAATATTTATAGCATTTATCACCGTGTTTATAAATTTTACCTTCGATATCACTTATAACAGGTCCATTAAATACAATACAATTCTTATCATTACAAACTTTTCTGAATAATGTTGCTAATCCTAAACCTAATATAATTGAAATGAATGTTATTCCTAATGGAGTATTCAGTAATCTTTTGAAATTCATTATAACAGTATAATATATTATTATATATTATGCTATGAAAAATATTATGATTGAGCAGGTACTTTCGAAATATCATTTTCATTCTTTGGACATGTTACCTCCGATTGTTTGAAAGAAAAACAAGTATCTGTCTTGTCTTTATATTGTAATAATGCCACGTTTTCTGGAGTTGGATACACATATATTTTACGTGTATCCGGCATCGTAATATAAACTGCGAACAATCCAAATGCTAAACTAATCAAAAATACAGGTATATTAATATATTTAAACAAATTCATCTATATTATTATTGTATATTTTTGTATCACGTTTTGTATCTGTATTTATTTCTTGGTCTTCTTCTTCTTCTTTTTTGTTTGTGTGCTTTCGGCTGCTGCTTTCGATTTTTCTGCTTCTTCCTCAGCAATTAACATATCTGCCATCATATCAGCCCTTGATTTATAAGACTTTTGTTGAGCTTCCTGACCGTCTAATCTAAAAACAAAACTATTCTCTGAATTAGATTCCAATGAAAATTTCGTAGCATTTTCCATTTGTTGTCTAGTACGTTCTTTCATTTTTTCTAGTTCCTCTGCTTGTTTTTGTTTCTTCATTTCTAACTTACTACGCATACGTTCTCGCATAGATTGTTGTTTTGTCATTCTATCTAATGCGTTTGTATCTAATTTCATATTTTTTCCCATACCCATATTTTTGGCCAAATTCTTAAACATCTCTGTAAATTGGTCTTGACCACCCATGTCTTTCATTTTACCGATTAAATCACCTGCTTCTTTCATGATTTCTTCTCTAGATATTTCACCACTTTTCATCTTATTATCCAATTTACTACTAACCGTTTTCATTAAGTCCATAATTTTCTTAGGATTTTTCATTAGTTTTTGGATAACATCTTTTGTACTAGTAATATTATTAGTATCTTCACCTAATAAATCACTGAATTCACCAGAAATCTCTTCGGCCATTTCTTTTGCCAATGTTCCAATTTTACCTTCAAATAAGGTTTTTAAATGGTCTTGAATGTTCTCCATATTTGGCATTCCACCCATTTTATCAAAAGGAAATGATTTTTTGAATTCTTCTGCGTCTGGCATATTTTCGAACATATTTTTAAATCCTTCTTGAAATTTCATATTGTTCTCGGTTTCATCGCCATTTTCTTCGGTTTTTTCACCAGTATTTTCAGCGTCCATTCCCATTGAACTAAAAAAATCAGTAAGACCTGTCATGGTTTCTTTTAATTTTTCTTGTAAATCACCTTCATCAATACCATCGAATAAGTTCATACTATCACCAAAACTCGACTTATCTTTAATACCACCAATAATGGTAAATAAAATTAATTGTAAATATTTCCAAATGCTTTTCTGAGTATTCTCACTAATACCTTCACACGCAAAAAGCATTTTAAAATCTACATTTGGTAAGAAAAATGTATTAACTTCAGAATCCGTATTATATATATCTTGATTTTGATATAAAATATCAAAAAAACGTTCTGGATATACTTTTATACAATAATCAAACAATTCCTTAATTTCTGATTCTGGTATATCAGTATTTGTCCATTTTGACCATAAATATGAAAATTCTGGAAATGTTATAGATAAATCATTCGTAAAATCCATTATAACATTACGAAAATTACTAGGAATTGTATTCTCTTCTGATTCTTTTTGGACGTTTTCTTTTTCCATTATCAAATATATTATTGAACTATATTTTTTTATTATGTTTTCAACTAGTTATATATATTTTTCCAAGGAATCAAATAAAAAAAGTTTTTATATATTACAAAATGTTATAAAATCTATCTAAATTACTATTCTAACATTGGCTCATACTACGGATTGTACTTAACGCACTTGGTGTGGTATAACAACTTGTAGTATCTTCTGTTGGCACGAATGATTCTAAATCGTCTTCCGCGTTTTCAGTTTCATCTGTTTCTTCTTCTAAAATGCTAGTATCTCCTTGGCATATTATTCTCAAAACGTTTAAATTGGAACATAAATCAGTAATGTCTGACATATTCGGAAAAGGCATATTCCTGTTACTATTTTTGGGTGTAGACATAACCGGTACTGGGGGGAAATTATTCATATTATCAAAGTCATCATGTGCGATTGAACGTTTAAGTTCCATATCAAGAGTAAATTTCCCTTCAAAATTATGCGTTCTACGCATTCCATTTCTCAAACCGAAAAATGCCTGATTTGTATCAAATAAGTTACTGTCTTCATCCTCTTCATTTTCAGATTCAGGGATATTTGGCACACAACATGAGCGTCTCATTAATGGTGGATTATTTAATATAGGAGTATTGAAATCCATCATATCATCAATGTTGATATTATTTGTATTATACGATTGTTGTCTTCCTTGCGAACAACTTCTCGACATCGCAAACATCATACCATTCGATTTACCTATTGTCGAATAAATAATACTAATATCGTTACATAATTGCTTCATAAATGGGTCGTCTAATAAGTCATTATTACGCATATAATTTCGCATTATTTTGAATACACGTTTTAATAGTTTTTTAAAATAATAAATCTCAGTGGTATCATAATCGTTCGATTTTGCTTTGAATAGCAATTCCTGTGTTAATTGTTTGAACATATATTTTGATAAATCATTTGGTTCCACTACTGTATTTGTATCAATATTTATTAAATCAGGCATTGGTTCTACTATTTCTAATAATTTACTGGTCAAATCGATGGCAATTTCATCAGCGGAATCAGCGGCTACACCTACTTCTATACCATAAATACTAACTTCTAATTCATTGGGGGAGTCTGTAACTAAATGATAATATTTATCGACTTCACTCACTAAATCGGGTTCTTCTAATACAGAAACCCATTTATTCGTTTTCCAATCATAAATTGTACCATTTTCTACTTCTAAACGAATATCTTTTAATCCAGGATAGAGGAATCTATGTACTGGTTCAGAATAAACCAATGTTGCGTTTTCCATATTATCAATAAATAAATATTCTCCGTTTTTCTTTTCACTTAATTTGCTTAAAATATGTGCGTTATGCCCAAACCCTGCGCCGATGAAAATATTTGTAAAATTTTCATTTACCATTTCTGCTAATGCGTCAGCCCTATGTTCACCGCTAGTTGGTTCACCATCTGTCATAAATATATGACAGATTTGATGTTTTGGATTATCTGTTGTATATTTGGCGATTGCTTCATTTGCTTTCGTGATAGCATTTCCAATATTGGTACTACCATCTGGTTGTAAATTTTTGATTTTTTCTATAATAGAATCTATATTATCAGGTGTGATTGTAATATTATCTACTAATACATCTACATTATCATTAAACGCATGAGCACGTACAATAATAGGAGTTTCTTGGTATGAAAAGTAATTCATCATACTTTGGAATGTTTGTTTAATATAGTCCATACGTGTTGTTCTGGAATTTCCACATAATTCTCCCATAGAACCAGTTCTATCTATTGTAAAAACGAAACATGTAGGTAAATTTGTTTTTTTTGTTTTTTTGATTTTTATATTTAATACTCCAAAAGATGATGTTTCATAATTTGGATATTTAATTACAGGTCGAATGTATTCATTATTATGAAATAAAATAAGTGATTCTTGAATGATTGACATGATTGAATTGGTATATTGAATTGGTAATTTATATTATTGTTTTATTATTGAAAAAATATCGTCAATTTTTTATGATTTTGTATTTCGTATTTTTACTGTAAAATTACGAAAAATTGATTATATTTTTATATAAAATATAAAAATCAAATAACTTAATTTACAAGAGCTATAATAACAATAACAACTATTCGGTATAATTTGAGGCATTTATAACATCAAAATCATATCAATTTCAATCATGGAATCAAGAACCGCAAAAATATATATTCCTCGTATTTTGGGAAGTTTAAATAAAAACCTTATTACAGAAACATTTGATAATTTGAAAATAGGTAAAGTATTTTACATAGATATTCATAACAGAGTCAACGAAAATAAAAATCACTATTATTTCGCATTTGTTATGATTCAATTATATAATACAAATGAAGCCATTACATTTTATAATTCTCTATGTGAAAATAACGTGATTAGAATATTTTACGATATAGAAGAAGCCAAATTTTGGGAAGTGAAAAAACACGTCGAAATTAAAGACCGTGGTCATTTGAGTTGTAAAGTGAAAGATACTATTACAAAGGCACCTGCTTTTATGACATTAAAATGGTTTGTTGATAAGTATAATAAACCAACACTATCTAAACATAATTTTGGTAAAATTCGTCCAATTCTAGATGAAACGGTATTTATAAATAATAACGAGTACATTCCTTACAGAATTGATATTGAAAGTGGTTTGACCCAACAAGACCGATTTGACTTACTGAATGAATATTATGAAATTGAAAAAGAGATTTATAACGGAGTGCCATTTTTGGGAAGAATTGAGATTTGTTAAAGATATACATAAATAACTAAAAAACATAAACATAAAACCAATAAAAACATGGCATAATGCCATTTTTTTATTTCATGATATATTATATAATGTCTCATATTTACGCATTTCAAATTGAAAAATTAAAAATAAATTTCGAAAATATTATTACATTAAAACGTGAAATCGCAAAAATAAAACATTTAGTAATCGAAAAATTAGCTCATTTAAAAGAAGTCTATAATGACCTCATTAAATCGAATAATAAAAAAATATTTATGTTTTGTTTAGATTCGTTTTATTTTCAATACAAGACATTTGCTATGGAAATGGAGAACATTGATAGATTTAGAGTATTGATGAATAATCGTATGTATTGTGATTATTATAAGTTATTTAATATTATTCTTAATTATATAAAAGAAAACCATGCTGAATTATCCAAATTAATCAAAAATTCGCGTTCAAATGAAGAAAGTAAAATAGACATGAATGATTTAGAATTAAAAACTTTCCCTGTTTATAAAGAATTGGAGCCGTTTTATGAATATAAAATCGAAGACATAAAGGATATTCATAATAATATTCTACACTTAATAAATAAATTATATACTCAATATACTGAAAATGATGACCAAATTGGACATTATAATGAAAATCAAAAAGTTGGGTTCTCAATATCTAATTTTTTAAACACATTGAACTATGAAAATAATTTATTGAAGGAACAAGTTTCGTTATTTGTCAACTATATTTCCTTTTTTCATATATCACAAAAAAAACAAATCAATCGATTATATTTAAGAATGCAGGATTTTTATAAAGAAATCGAGAACAATATCAATATTAATCATACGTTCTCTATTCAGGATATTGGAGATGAGCAACGCATTGAACGTTTCTTTTTTGTTGGAGAAGATGTACAGATAGAATCCATTTTAGAAGATTCTGATTTGCTTATGGAAAACACTGATAAAATGATTGAAAAACTAGAAGTAATCGTAGAAAAACGAGATGAAAATATACAATCAACTATTTTAGAGGAAGTATTAGATAAAAAAGAGGAAATAATAGAAGTAGAAAATTCCATTTCTAGTGATGAAACAATATAATCTAGACATTGTATTTTTGTAATCATAATTCTATTTTTTTTACAATTATATAATATAAACTAAATATTATATAATGCCGTCATATATAGATGAAGATGAAATAGAAAATGTAAAAAAAAACGATGTTCATGAACTCGATAAACATGAAAATGATAAAAATGAAAATGATAAAAATGATAAAAAACGTTTAGATGAATTTAAAGAGAGTTCTGATAATATCAGTACAAATGCGTCTGGACCAACACACCATATAGATTGGTCCCCTGAAAATGAATTAATAATGGTTGAATGGTGTGATGTAGCCCAATGTTATAAATGGTTAAATGCGAGAGCCCATACTAAATATTCCCTTATGAATGCTTGGTTCACTATACCTGCTATTGTATTATCTACTATTTCTGGAACTGCGTCATTCGCTCAAACTAGTTTGCCTGTGGCATATCAAGTATATTCTCCTATGGCGATTGGCGCAATTAATATCTTTATCGGTATTTTAACTACTGTACAACAATATTTGAAAATCGCTGAATTAAACGAAGCTCATCGAGTTTCATCTATATCATGGGATAAATTTGCGCGTAATATTCGTATTGAATTAGCAAAAAAACCAGATGAACGTATGGACGCAGGACATTTTTTGAAATTGAATCGTCAAGAATTTGATAGACTTATGGAAACTAGTCCTATGGTACATGAAGATATTATCAAGGAATTTAGTAGAAAATTCCAAGGTGCTCCTGGTTCTATTGAACGTAAAAATTTCGAAGAATTAAGAAAACCTGATATTTGTAACTCTATTACTAGTGCGAATCAAACAAGACACCCATGGTATTTAGAATTAAATAAATCAATCGATGTGTTTGATAATACTGCTATGGACGAAGAAGTCCTTAAATCAAAAGATAATTTAATTAAGATGCAACAACGTCGTATCAATGAAAATGAAGCAGAACTTAAACAAAAAAAATATTTAGAAATGGAACAAGAAAAACGACAAAAAGAATTTGATGAAATGTTAGAGCGTCAAAAGAAAGAAGTTGAAAATAAATACAAAGAAAATGTTGATAAAATAAATAATTATATTAACGATTTCGAGAACATTTATTCACGAAAACCATTAAAAGATGAATTATTTGAGTCGATGAAAGTAATTGTACCAAAATTCGATTTGGACCAATATATAGATACTGTTTATAATGATAAAAATAATATTGAGAACGTATAATTTCTATAGTTCTACGAATAAATGGTTTGTGTTTATGCTCCAATAATCTTTATCATCCTCTTTAAAACTAATACAATGGTATGTTTTAAAAGGTAATTTTGATATATTCGGTTCATCCCCTACTAATTCTTCTTTTGTTATATTTGTTTTATTCAACATATATAATGTATTATTAATAAAAGCCGCATATCTCTTTATTTTTGATAAATTATCATATTCGAGTGGTTCTATTGAGAACAAATAAACATTCCCGAAAACATCATGGTCTATTCGTTCATCCATGATTGATATTGATTTACTACGATCTTCATTTTCATTATAATAATTATTTTCATAATTTTTATAAGTTCCATTACATTGATATAATATAATTGGTTTTTCGATTGGAAAATTGGTAGAATCTTTTATGTCATTGAGAACCTGATATTCATTAAACATATCTATTATATATTGTTCTATTGGAATATCTAATATACGTTTTTTTATTAGTATTTCATCTAATATTGCCCATATTGAATCTTTCGGTGGGTTCTCAATATTTGTATTTGGTTGTTTTTCGAGAACATCTTTCGGTGGGTTCTCAATATTTGTATTTGGTTGTTTTTCGAGAACATCTTTCGGTGG
>Ga0214923_10000565_pt1 | contig 55218 bp, 71 predicted proteins | sample LL1510_MetaG_FD_177993 | JGI IMG/M metagenome (GOLD analysis project Ga0214923, IMG submission 177993) | Freshwater microbial communities from Lake Lanier, Atlanta, Georgia, United States - LL-1510 | ecosystem: Environmental > Aquatic > Freshwater > Lake | place: USA: Georgia | collected...
TGTTAATCAACCTGCGGACTTTGGTGCGTTTCCCCCAGACTTTGTAAGAATACCTACAAACACAACTGCGTATGACGCAAATGCTTCAAAGCCTGGACAACCTCGCACAGTGGCCGCAGTCTATGATCCCGTAGAACAACGACTCACTGTTATGTTCTTGGATAGAACTCTGTATAATTATGAAGGTGTAACTATGACAGAGTGGACAACTTTTAGAGATCATAGATCTCCCGGAGAGTACATCTTTTACACGCTAAACCAAAAAGAGCGCGGTAGAGCTGATGACAGTAGCTTTACTGAAGATGATCTGGCAAAAGCACATATGATAGCTACTACAGCTCAAAGAAGAATCGCAAGACAAGGTGGTTGGAAGCCAAAGGCCAAAACTACTAGAACAGTTACTAAAAAGAAACCAGCAAGTTTCAAGCCTGCACCGGTTTGGAACCCGAACAAATTTGGAGAACTTAAATAATATGGCGTACGAACCGAAAGAATTCAGAAACTTTTATTGGCATATGATTAAATACCCAGTAAAGCCTAAAGAATTCTGGGAAAAAGCAGAGACTCAAGAAATTGACGAACCATTCCGCTACGGCAGTGGCCGAGCAATACGCATACCTTTTACATCTAAGGCAGTGGTCATAGGAAAGTGGCAAAAATCTTACACTGAGAGTGAAGCATTAACCTACGCCATTAGGGGTAGATATGTTGAAGATGATGAGTTAGACTGGGACGTAGTTCGATTTGGTAATGACGGGGCGGAAAACAATGCGGCGCAAAAAAATTGAAAAAGAACAAACAAAGTTAGAAAAAAGAGTTGCTTCTCTAAGCACGGAAGAACTAACTAAGTGGGTAGACCAAGCCCTGTTTGCTATTGGTCGAAATGTCTCAGATTGGTCAAAAACCTCAGAATATCTGTACGCAGAAGAAGCCCAGCTCGGTGCTGAGGCTTTAAGCGCTGTAATATCTGAGCTTAAGACTCGTGCCCAAGCTACTAGGAACTTTTAATGTACCCAGCAGAAGATGCCGAAGAGTTTCAGTCTTTATACAGTGGCGATCCAGACTTCTTTGAAGAGGAATTTGAAGAGCCAGTAGAAGAGCTTGACGAGCTTTCTAAAGAGTTTGTTATTCAATTAGTAGACAAGATCATGCAATTTATGGATGCTCTTGTTGGGCATCCTCTTCACCCTTACCAAAAGCCTCTAGCAAAGAGAATTATTGAATCCGTAATCATAAATGACGGTGAAGAGATCACAGCCCTTGCTGCTCGTCAGTCCGGTAAGTCTGAAACCATCGCTAACACAGTGGCTACTCTTATGGTTATCTTGCCTAAGCTTGCAAGAATGTATCCTGAGCTACTTGGTAAGTTTGGGGACGGTATTTGGGTAGGTATGTTTGCCCCTGTTCAGTCTCAGGCAGAAACTTTGTTCTCCAGAACTGTTAGTCGTCTTACTTCTGAAAGAGCTATTGAGATCCTTGGTGATCCAGAAATCGATGACACTCCCACTAAGACTCCCGGAGTAACCCGAAACATCAAGTTGAAGAACAGTGGCTCAACTATCATGATGATGACCGCTAACCCGAGAGCTAAGATTGAGTCTAAATCTTTTCACTTAATGATCATTGATGAGTGTCAGGAAGCAGATGACTTTGTAGTTGCCAAATCTATCTCCCCGATGGGTGCGTACTACAACGCTACTATGGTTAAAACCGGCACGCCTACAACTTCAAAAAATAACTTTTATAAGTCAATTCAATTTAATAAGCGTAGACAGACCGGAAGATCTTCTAAACAGAACCATTTTCAATGGGACTGGAGAGATGTTTCTAGGTTTAACCCTAATTATGAAAAATTTATTAAAAAAGAGATGCTTCGTATTGGAGAAGATTCAGATGAATTTCAAATGTCATATAACTGCAAATGGTTGCTTGAACGTGGGATGTTCGTTACCTCGAATATTATGGACGATCTTGGGGATACCTCGCAAGAAATTGTAAAGAGCTGGTACAAATCACCAGTGATTGTAGGAATTGACCCGGCTCGTAAGATGGACAGCACAGTGGTCACAGTGGTCTGGGTAGACTGGGATAGGCCCGATGAGTTTGGTTTCTATGATCATAGAATTTTAAATTGGATGGAAATCCAGGGCGATGACTGGGAAGAGCAGTACTTCCAAATTGTTAACTTCTTGTCTGCATATGACGTGCTTTCTATTGGGGTAGACTCAAATGGCGTAGGTGACGCAGTAGCCCAGCGCCTTAAGCTACTTATGCCACGAGCCCAGGTTGTTCCTCTAAGCAGTAGCCCGACTGAGCAATCTAAGAGATTTAAGCACCTTCAGGCGTTAATTCAACGCCGTATGATTGCGTGGCCTTCTCACGCAAAGACTCGCAGACTTCGTATTTGGAAACGGTTTTACCAGCAAATGGTGGATGCTGAAGTTCAATACAAAGGAGCTAACTTCACAGTGGCCGCACCTAATGAAGCTCATGCACATGATGATTTTGTAGACTCATTGGCTATTGCATGCGCTATGACCGAAAACCTAGTCATGCCTACTGTAGAAGTTAGTTCAAACCCTTTCTTTTAATTTTTAAAGTTTAGGGCGACATTTAGTCAAATTCGTAGGAAACTCTTATTGAGGATCCTCAATCCATTAGGAGATATTTATGGCAAGCACAATCGGTCCAGCGCCTCAGTTCCCTGAGCGTACCCCGAACTCATATGAGCGCAAGTTCAGCCCAGCTCAGCCTGGTCTGCGTGGCCCACTTCGTTTCGAAGAAGGCGTTGCAACGGATACAGACATTCCACGTGAGTTTGAGAACGGTGCCTCACAGGGTTACATCACCCCTGTAGGTCGTCCAAACCACAACCAGAATGTATTTGAAAAGTACCCTGAAGAGACCATGTCAGAGAGAGCACACGTTGGCTCTGCAGCTTGGGTAGAAGCACCTACCTACTTGGGTAACTTCTCAGAAGGCGCATTCAGCGATCTTGCTGAATTGTCATTTGAAGAAGAATTCCGCTCAGGCGAGCACTACCATCGTCTAAATCCTTCAACGGTAGTAGACTAATTAAGCAGTGGCTCCCCAGCCTCATACCCCTTCTCTGGGGCTGGGTAGCTACTCTTGAGGTAAACCATGATTCCTGCAAACCCTCTTTTATATAATTCAATTTCAAGAGCAGAACGCGCAAGGCACCACGCCTTTCGAGGAAATAATTTTGCTGCGGCTAAAGGAATTGAAGAGGAGTATGCTAGGATGGGTGGACAATTTGTTCAGTCTATTAATGATGTAGACCCTAAGCTTAGAGACTACAGGCAAGAAGAGATAGACAGGCAAAAAAGAAAAGCCGCACAAGAAAAAAGGAAAAAGAAGAATTCGCTTCTTCTCTAATAGAGGGCAGACTATGAGACATAATATGGAAGGACGTGAGGCATGAGCATTGACTTTTCGCCACCGTCCTATAGGGCAGCGTCATCCGACTTAACTATTTCCATTTCCCCGTTGGGTCTTGTTGAACTTGCAGACGAAGAGTTTGAAGTTCACGGTCCAAGACTTAACCGTTACTCACTTAACTGGGCCATGTATCTTGGCCACCACTGGAGCTATCGTCGTGAGATCGGCGAAACCCAGATGGTCTACAACTATTACCGTGCGTTCACGGATTACATTATTAACTTTACTTTTAGCCGCGGCGTTTCATTCCGTAGCCCTAAAGAAACAGAAGCTATTGTTCCTGACATTCTTAAGAGAGTCTGGGAAGTAGATAATAACAAGCACGCTGTTCTTTGGGAGATTGGTCAGCAGGGCGGCGTATCAGGCGATTGCTTTGTTAAGGTCGCATATGAAGAAGCATGGCAAGACAGCACAGGAGCCGTTCATCCTGGTCGTGTAAGAATTCTCCCCCTAAACTCATCTTTCTGTTTCCCAGAATTTCATCCACACGATCGTAACCGCCTAATTAGATTTAAGCTAAAGTATCGTTTCTGGGGAACTTCTATGGAAGGTACTCGCCAGGTATACACCTACACTGAGATCCTCACAGATGACATGATTGAGGAATATATTAATGATGAGTTAATTGACTCACGACCAAATCCTCTTGGCGTTATTCCTGTAGTACATATTCCAAACGTTATGGTATCCGGTTCTCCTTGGGGACTTGCAGATTGCCACGACGTTATTGTTCTTAACCGTAACTATAATGAAGTTGCAACAGATATTGCAGACATCATTAACTACCACGCTGCTCCTGTTACCGTTATCACCGGCGCTAAAGCATCTAACCTTGAGAAAGGCCCTAAGAAGGTTTGGGGTGGTCTTCCTAAAGACGCTTCCGTATTTAACCTAGAAGGCGGTGGCTCAGGTCTTGCTGGCGCTATTCAATATCTAGAGCTAGTAAAGCGTGCAATGCACGAAATGATTGGTGTTCCAGAAACAGCGTTGGGACAAACCCAGGCTATTTCTAACACTTCAGGTGTTGCGCTTTCTATTACTTTCCAGCCATTGATGAATCGCTACCAGCAGAAGATTGTGCAATACGGCAAGGGCCTTGAGATTGTAAACAGCTTGGTAATGCGCACAATTGCATTTAAGGAACCAGAACTTTTTACTTGGAACCCTAACTTTAACGGACCTATAAAGCAAGACCAGTACCCACAGCTAGATCCCGCGGATCCGCTAACATACCAAACCTTTGTTACTTTCCCATCTCCGCTACCACTAGACAAGCTTATTGTCTTGAATGAAATTCAAACTATGATGAGTATGAATCTTGAAAGCCGTGAAGGTGCACTACGTCGACTAGGCGAAGAGTTCCCGAATGAAAAGCTTGCTGAAATTCGTGCTGAACTTATTGATGACGCTAAGTCTGATGGTGCTCTTAACTTGCTTAAGGGACAGATCAACTCAGCAATTATGTCTCTTACTGGCATGATGCCTGATGGCACTCCTGCTGGTATGTCTCCTGCTGGTGGAGCGCCTGGTGAAGAAGGCGGCGCACCTGCTGGCCCTACACCGTTTGAACAACAGACCATAGCAATGTTGCAGAGTGATCTTGTTACTAAAGCATACGGAACTAAAATCCCGCAAAGGAGAGGCCCGAACGCTGACGAAAGTCACGTTTAATTAAAGAGTTTAGGCTGACATGAATATTAATTTATGGTGGTCTATATACATAACAAATCCGCAGGTCAATCGTGCTACTAAATTGGAAAACGACCTAACTAACACAAAGGAATAAACGCTATGTCAAACATAGGAGAAAGCGACGTATTAGGCGTCGAAAATCAATTCATTGAGCAGAATGATGAGTCTACTTCTCAAGAGGCGGCATTTGCAGAAGAAGTTGCAAAAGCTTACACAGAAGCAGATCTTCAAAAAGTTCGCGAACAGGAAAAGTCCAAGCTCTACCCTCAGATTGAATCTCTGAAGGAAGAACTTAATGTTCTTAAGCAAGATCGTGAGTCTCGTCTTGAAGAAGAGGCACGCTTGCGGGCAGAAGCTGAAGCTGAGGCTAAACGCCTTGCTGAAGAAGAAATGGATGTTCGAGAGCTACTCAGTAAGAAAGAACAAGAATTTGAAGCACGCTTAGAAGAAGAGCGTTTAGAACGCGAAAAGGCATTTGCCCTTCTTGAACGTGAGCGTCACTTCAGCGAACTTCAGACTTACCGGAATTCACGCCTTGAGCAAGAGCGTGATAATATTATTCCTGAGCTGATCGACCTAATTGCAGGAGAAACTCCTGAAGAAGTTGAGAACAGTATTGCAGGACTCAAGGAGCGTTCCGCACGCATTCTTGAATCTGCCCAGCAGGCGATGTCGTCAGCTCGGCGTGAAATGGCGGGGAGCCGTATTACGTCTCCTGCGTCAGGACCCCTGGACAACAATTCGGACCAAAAATCGTTCACGGCAGAGCAGATTGCCGCCATGTCGGTGAGTGAGTACGCCAAATACCGTGGGAAGCTACTTGGTCAAGCAGCTTCTGATCGCGGCAAGGGTCTATTCGGGTAATACCAAATTTAAACATTCAACTACTCTATTAAGGAGAATACGACATGGCGTCGTCCATTACCGGAACCGGAAATCTTGCCGGTTCACCAACAGCGTATTCTGGCTCAAACAGCCAGCTAACGCAGTCAATCCAGACGATCTGGTCAAAGGAAATCCTTTTCCAGTCAATGCCAATCCTTCGCTTCGAACAGTTCGCTGTTAAGAAGACCGAACTTGGTGTTGCTCCTGGTCTCCAGATCAACTTCATGCGTTACAACAACCTTGGTGCTGCTTCAGCCCTGGTTGAAGGTGTACGTATGTCAACCAGTGCACTAACTGCACAACAGTTCTCAATCACCGTTGCTGAGCATGGCTACGCAATCGCTGTTTCTGAACTTCTACTAAATGCTTCCTTCGATGATGTTATGGCTTCTGCTTCACGTCTTCTAGGTCGCAACATGGCGCTGTACCTTGATGGCCAGGCTCGCGATACCCTTATGGGCGCATCTTCCGTAATCTACGGTGAAAAGCGTTCAACCACCGGTATCAACAACTGGTACGAATACGGTACAACTCCATCTGCAGCTAACCTTAACGATGGCAATACCGCTGATGAATATGCATCACGCGTTGCTATGGATGGTGCTTACTACCTAAGCCCACACACCGTTAAAGATGCTGTGGAAACCCTTGCAACCAAGAACATTCCAAGACTAGGCGAGACCTACGTTGCGTTCGTTCACCCACACCAGAGCCGTCGTCTACGCGACAATCCTGAATTCATTGAAGTAACGAAGTACGCCGCTCCAGGTAACTTCATGCTTGGTGAAATCGGTCGTTTGTACGACACCGTGTTCATTGAGACCACTCAGGTTCAGAAGGTAGCCGGTGGTGCTGGTACTAACTACGTTGGTGACCAGACCTACGCAACCCCTCAGGGTGTATCAACCGGCGGTGGCTACACCACCCCAGTTACCAAGTACGGTGCAGGTAGCGCAGATCGTTACTCAGCAATCTTCATTGGTGACAACGCTTTCGGTCACGCTATTTCACTTCCTGTGGAATTGCGCGATGGTGGTATTCTAGACTTCGGTCGTGAGCATGCTTTGGCATGGTACTCGATCTACGGTCTAGGCTTGATCACCGATCAGTCTGTAGTTATCGCAGAAACCAACTAATCAAGACCCCCGAGAGGGGGCGCAAGCCCCCTCTCATCTTTATAACAAATATCGAGATATTCATTAGGAGAATACATCATGGCTGGAAAAGCTAAAGTTGCTGACACAACAGGTCGTCAGCGCGAGCAATTAATTAAGGAACAGGCCGAAGAACAGGCCCGTCGTTCTGAAGAAATTACTATGGCAACTGCCGTAGCTAAAGAAAAGTTGGACAATGAGGTTGTAGATCTTTCTACCCCACAAGCAGTTCCAACAGTTATAGATGAAGTAGAAAGCGTCGGAGTAGATCTTGCCGACAACACCACCGTTATTCGTGTAGCAGAAGACCTAGACATGGTAACTATTGGTGCAGGCAACAATTACAGTTTTAAAGCTGGTCAGAAGTATCGAGTATCAAAGAGCGTAGCTCGTCACCTTCAAGATAAGGGATACTTGTACGATCGTATTTGATCAGTTTTAGTTAGGCCGCCCGCATCCACGACCGCCCTCCCGTGGGTGCGGGCTTCTCTTTTAGGCAGATTAATTCATTAATTGTATAGATAATGAATTAGATAATAGTTAACAAAGGATACTTGCGTGGCAACTATTGCAGACCTATCAAATAGACTTAGAAATGAACTTGGTGACATTGGTAAAACCTTTGTTGAAACCTTTTTGGGAGATGGCTCAACTAAAAGATTTACCCTTTCTCACTACCCAGTAAATGGTGCAGACCTTAAAGTTATTTCAGGAACTACGGACGTATATGCCGTAGACCCTGCCCAAGTAACTGTTAAATCGGGGTCTACAGATATCTCTAGTACGTCAACTATTGAAGAGCATACAGGCGTTTTGACCCTTGCTACAGCCCCATCTACTAGCACAATAATCACTGTAGCGGGAAGATATTACCGTTATTTTACAGACGCTGAGATTGAAAACTACATTAATATTGCATTTACTCAGCATGCGGGCACAGAAACTAGCCCATACGGTTCTAGAGTTACTTTAGCCAATCTCCCAGTAGTTGAGGAATACCCAGTTATTCTTTTGGCGGCTACTATGGCTTTGTTTACGTTGGCTACTGATTCTGCGTATGACATTGACATCATGGCTCCAGACGGCGTCCACATCCCTAGAGCACAGCGCTATGGGCAGCTTATGGAACTTATCCAGGTTCGTAAAGAGCAGTACCGTGAACTATGTACCCTTCTAAACGTTGGCCTACATCGTATTGAAGTTGCTACACTTCACAAGATATCTACCCGTACAAATCGTTATGTTCCTGTATACAAGCCGCAAGAATTGGACGATGCTTCTCGTCCACAGCGCCTGCACGTTCCTGTTCCAAACTATATGGATCAGACTCCAGCAACTGTGGCTACTTACGACATATTCTTATATCGTGGAGACTCTTACCAGTTAGACCTCGACTTCCCATTCAGCTTAGATGGCTACACGCTTCTATCGCAAATTCGTGCATACTCTGGGGCTCTTTTAGTACTGGCAACTTTTGTTATCACAGTTACTGACAGCGCTAACGGTAAGGCAACTTTACAGCTTACAAGTGACCAGACTAAGAATCTACCAAGTCGTGCTATCTGGGATATTCAAATAACATCAAATACAGATCCTAATTACCAGCTAACCCACCTAAAGGGCGCGGTAATTACTGAGGATCAAGTTACAAATGTTAATAATGACCCATATGCTCCAGGGTGGCAAGGATGACAGATACAGTTATTATTAGCCCCAACACCCCAGACACTGTAATAGTTGGTGCTGGATCCGGGGGGGCTAAAGGAGCTTCAGGCGTAGTTAATGTTAATAGTCCTATTGTTAACACCGGGAGTTTAACTTCTGCAATTTTAAGTCTTAATTCATCTAGTGCTAATACCCCAAGCTATGTAGTTCAGCGTGACGCTTCAGGTAATTTTTCTGCTGGGGCTATTACTGCAAGCTTGTTAGGCAATGCTGCAACGGCCACAAAACTTGTTACTGCTAGAACTATTAATGGAACTCTTTTTGATGGCACAGCTAATATTAATGTAACTGCCGATCCAAATGCTCACGGTGGCACACATGTCTTGGGCTCTACTGATGTTAGTTATATAAATACCGGGCAAATAACTGCTGGAGTTCTTGGAGTTACTCGAGGCGGTACTGGGGTTACTACATCAACTGGCACGGGCTCTAATGTACTAAGCGACTCTCCTACGTTTACAGGCACTCTTGCACTCCCCTCTACTACTTCTATTGGCAACGTTTCTGCCACAGAACTTGGGTATGTTGACGGAGTAACATCCTCGATCCAGAATCAGATTGATTCTAAAATTGCTAAAGCTGGTGGCACATTTACTGGCGCAGTCACCATTAGCGATGCTACTCAATCAACTAGCTACAGCACAGGCTCCCTAATTCTTTCTGGTGGTCTTGGAGTAGCTAAAAACTTATATGTCCAAGGTAATGTAGACATTACTGGAAACATTAATATTAATGGTCAGATTACCGGTAGCTTGACCCAAATTGATGTAACTAACCTAAATGTTACTGACTCTCTAATTTATTTAGGCAGCGGTAATCTTACCTCTGACTCTATTGACATTGGATTTTACGGTGCTTACCGACCTGCTGGTGATACTAGTGGCCATAAGCATACTGGTCTTATTCGCGACCATAATGACAGCGGTATATGGAAGCTTGTGTCTGGAGGTCCTGAATCTGACTCAAATGATGTTGATTTTGGCACTAATGATGCAAATGTTAATTTTGATCAATTAAAACTAAGATCATTCATAGTTACTGATGCAAGCACTACTCGTACAAATTTAGGACTAACTATTGGCACTAATGTACAGGCCTATAGTGCTGCTCTACAGGGAATTAGTGCTCTAGGTAATGGCACTGGCGTATTAAAGAATGCGGCAGGTACTTGGTCATACGATACAGCGATTTATGACACAATTGTATCTGCTACTGCGCCTGCGACAACAGCGAATGTTTTTTGGGTTGATACTGCTAGCACAAATACTATTGCAGCTATATTTGGAGGTACACCTTGAGTTCTTTAAAATATTGGGACGGTACTCAATGGGTTTCCGTATCTGTGGATTCCTCTAACTACACTACAACTGTTCAGTCAAATCTAACTGCGCATACCTCCCTAACTAATGCTGTGCATGGATCAACGTCTAGTGCTACACCAAATAGAATTGTACAAAGAGATGGTTCTGGAAACTTTAGTGCCGGAACTATTACAGCTACTTTTTCTGGAGGGTTAATTGAAACAATTTCAAGCCTCACAGGACCGGGTACAAATACGACACTTACTCTAGATGTTTCAACAGGTACTACATTTACCGTAGCGTTTAATGGCGCAAATATTTCCGGGCTACTTTTTACTAACGTACCCATTGGCTCTACAACAATTACTTTAGTGTTTACTCAAGATGGTACAGGTAATAAAAGCGTCACTTGGGGCGGAACCCAAGTTAATGGGTCAGCGGTAACTCCTAAATGGGCTGTTGGAGCCCCAGCTACTTTTTCAACTGCAGCAAATGCAATTGACATAATTACTTTTGTAATTAATAGAACCGCCTCTACTACCGCTGTTTATGGATTTTCTGCGGGCAAGGCGTTTGCATAATGTCCAGAAGATTAATAAATACTGCGGCCGGAACAGTGCAGTATCTAGTACTAAATACAGTGGGTTCAGGAACTTGGACAGTTCCTTCAACTATTGTTGGGACTATTGAAGTATATGTTATTGGTGGAGGTGCTTCTGGAAATGAGGGGTACAGTCAAACTTCGCCAACTCCAACAGAAAACTACGCCGGAGCTGGTGGGGGTGCTGGGAGCGTTGTTTATCATAGTTCATATGCGGTTACTGCAGGGCAAAATATTTCTTACACTGTAGGAAATGGAGGAATTTATACGGGGTCTGCGCCATCTGTGGCTGGAAGTAATAGTATTTTTGGAACAATAACTGCAAGAGGCGGCGGAAATCCCGGAAATACGGGAGGATCTGGCGGTGGTGGTTGGTACTACAGTACTTCTGCGACTGGACTCAGCACACTTTATTCGGCTGGGTCAGCTAATGCTGGTTCTGGAGGTACAGCCTCCTATGCAAATGCCGGCGTAACTCCCGCAGCAACTTCAGGTTCAGCAGGCGGCGGAGGTGGGGCTGGCTCGACTGGCTCTGTACGTAATGGTGGAGATGGGCTTTTATTAACTTGGCTTGACCTAACTAGTACAAATCTTGGGACATACGCTGCCGGTGGAGGAGCTGGAAGCTCTTTATCTCCGGCCGGGAACGGTGGTTCTGGAGGCGGAGGAAATGGCGGAATAGGAAACGCAAGCGGTACTGCAGGAACTACTTACGGAAGTGGTGGAGGAGGAGGAGGAAGGCCAAGTACAAACCGCCTTATCTCTACACCAGGAAATGGTTATAAAGGCGCTATTATACTTAGGTATACGGCTTAAAAGATAAGAGACTAACATGGCAGTTCAAACATTAATACAAGTTAGACAAGGCCCCGCAACTGGTGCAGGTTCTTGGGGTACAGTTAATCCGACTCTTTCTGTTGGAGAATTTGGCTATGATACTACCAATAACCTTTTAAAGATTGGTAATGGTGGTACTGTCTGGTCTGATTTACCGGCTTTGGGAGCAAACGCTGACCAGCTAACCACCGGAACTGTTGGGGTTGCCAGAGGAGGTACAGGCTCTAATACTTTTACGGCAGGTGTTTTATATTCTACTGGCGGCACTTCAGCTTTAGGTACTTTAAGCTATTCAGCTACTCCAACTGCAGCAAATAACCTAGTATTAACCGGAACTAACGGATCTATTACTGCAGGTAGCGGCGGTTTTTCTACTTCAGGAACTGTAACTGGAACTATTTCCGCAGGTACTAGCAGCGTTACTGCTCAAACTATAAACGTAAATCAGGGATCTACCCCGGCAATTAACGTTAAAGCTGCTTCTACTTCTTTTTCAACTACTTTGCAAGCAACTTCAAGTCTTGCTGCTGCTAATACTGTTAACTTGCCTACTGGAAATGGTACATTAGCTTTAACGGCATCCCCAACATTTACTGGAACGGTATACCTGCCGACTGGAACTGCTACTGCTGCTCCTCTAGATTTCAATCCTGGAACTCTTTTATCCACTCCTATTTCTGGAGCAGTAGAATATGATGGTAAAGCATTTTATGGAACTACTGCCGGTACCAACGTAGGTGCTGCTGCGCGTGGGTATATACCAACAGAGTACTTTATTATTTCTACTAGCGACCTATCCTTTACTGCAAGCACTTCTTCTCAGGCATTATTTAATAATACTAATACTAACGCGCCTTTTTCCAGCTCCGGAGCATACTTATCACTTCCAGTTGGAACTTACTTTTTTGAGTGTCAGTTATATATGACTACTATGTCTACATCTGCCGGTAACTTATCTTTTTACTTGCTAAACCCAGGCGGAGCTAATAGCACAGTTACAGGAACTGCTACAATCGGCTCTGCAAATATACATTCTGTTGGCTCAGATACCTCTACTCCAAATACTGCTCAGGCGCAGGGCGGATCATTTTTTGCTGCAAGCTCTACAGGCGGCCTTAATGCGGTTACTTCAGGTGCAGGCACTTCATTTTACGGAACTATTTCTGGAGTATTTAGAGTAACTGCTGCCGGCACAATTGTTCCTTCTTTTTCTACTCCTAATACTGGTACTTCCCCAGTACTAAAAGCTAATAGTTGGTTTAGGGTTAGATTAATTGGTTCAGAAACAGTTAGTTATGTAGGACCTTGGGGATCATAATGAATAAAAACCCTAATTGTCGCTCGGGATGCAAGACTCAAGATCATGAATCTTATGGAGATTGTCTAAAAGATGCATCTATTGGCATAGATAAAACAAGTCTCCAGGTTAAAGGCTGACCCAAAAACTAAAAACCCTTACTATTTAAGAGAGAAGAAAGGCCCATTTAATGGCTACAACATATAAAGTATTAGGCCAAGTGGCTCCAACAGTAGGTACTTGGAGCCTTTTGTACACGGCTCCATCTGCAGGACCTGCGGTTGCATCTACTATTACTGTGTGTAATCAGTCTACAATTGCTGGTACTTATAGCATTGCTGTATTGGTTAATACAGGGACAAATACTACGTACACACCGTCAAATGTTAAGCAGTACATCACCTATTCTGCAACTATTGACCCTCTTACTACTACTTCTTTTACTTTAGGTCTAGCATTAGACGCCTATGATCAGATTGTAGTTCTTAGTGGTACAGCTGGAACTACCCTATCATTTAATGGTTTCGGTCTGGAAGTATCGTGAGCGTAAGAATAAACGGGGAATCCAACTCTAATCCTGCCTGGAAATCTTGGCAGCCGATAGTAGCGACTGATTTTGTTGGAGCAGACAACCAAGTTATTGGCGATGCTAGGTACCAGCAAATTGGTAAGACTGTTAGGTATAAATTATCTTTTAGCACTACTTTTGCAATGTCTGGAATTATTTGGGGCACTAACGCATTTCAGTTTAGCTTGCCTGTTCCAGCAAAACTAGATTCTTTTTACTCTAGTGGACTTAATATTACTTCTAGTATTGGAAATGTAAACATGGCTTTGAGTACCTCTGTGGCTCCAGATGGGTACACAAGCCTAGCTAGATCTACTTCATTTACGGGAATTGTATCCTTAAAGGGAACTAACGGATACACCGCGGGCGGTATTCCTACTTCTTCATCTGTTGGGGTTGTTCAAATTTTACGTACTAATACGTATACTGCTGGCTCTAGCACGGTCTCATATCTAACAAGAACAAACTTTACGGTTCTTCAAATGCCAAATGCCCAACAAGCTTTTGGTGTAGGAGATACCTGGATTATTACGGGAACTTACGAAGCTGCTTAGGAGCTTAAATGAAAGCTGCAGAACCTGCTGGAAGGTTTGACATTAACTTTGAACGTAATTCAATCCTATCGGGTATTACTGAAGATCTAAGACGTCCCGTAGGGCAGGTAGTTCAATGGTGGCGCTGGGATAAAGTAGATACTGGAATTGATGATATCTACGATGTTGGCTCTAATGCGCTAGGTCGTAGATGGTACCCAGGCTTTGACGTTCCCTGTGTTAGTGCAGTTATTTATCAGGGAGCCACTCTTCAAGATGAGAGAGGTTTCTACAATACTGACGTTTTGAGAGTTACTCTTAATATGGCGGACGTAGAAAGACTATTTCCTACAATGCCTACCTCTCCTGACGACTTCTTGAGAGATCGCATTGTATTTAGAAATGAAGTGTTTAGGCCTACACATTTCTATCCTCGTGGTTTAATAACAGATGAGTATACATTGTTTACTCTTGATGCTTCTCAGATTAACCCTGAAGAGTTAGTAAACGATCAACAATTTAGCCAATATTCGGCTTAGGAGACAAGATGGCAGAAAAGAAAAAAGCAGCTAAAAAGCATCCCGGATTTAAGGCTGTGCAAAAAGACATTGCTAAAAAAGAAGGCGTATCCGAAAAAGCTGCCGGAGCTATTCTGGCCGCATCTTCTCGCAAGGCTAGTGCTTCAGCTAAGAAGAAAAATCCTAATCTAAAGAAAGTTAAAGGGAAGTAATGAACCCAAAAACTGCTCAAATTGATGGGGAAAAGCACGTAGCCTACAAAGCTAAAGACGGAGATATCCACGTAGATCACCCAGGTAAAAAGTCAGGAAAATACAAAGATATAAACCTAACTAAGAAATCTGGTGGTAAGGTTAAAACTACCCAGCAGGGTATTAAAGCTGCCAAGAACTGGCACAGAAAGAATGGTTAAGAAATAATGGCAATTTCAGTAGATCCAGTAACTGGAGCGATTAGCGGCTCTGAAAGCAAGCCTGGCGTAGCACTACCTGCTATTACCGGCGCTCTTAAGGTACTCAATGCTTCAACCCCAGTTATTATTACTACGGCAGGTTCCGAAGCCTACAATACTGTTACAGTAACTGTTCAGAATATTGACGGCTCAGCTACCGTATATTTAGGTGGATCCAACGTAACTTCTAGCGCTTATGGCTATAAATTAACTGCGGGATCTTCTTACACTCTTACAGATATCCCTGTAAATTCAGAGCTTTATGCCATCTCTTCAGGTGCATCAAGCGTAGCCGTACTAACAATCTCACGATAAGGACTATAAATATGTGCGCAACATGTGGCTGTGGAGCCCCAAAAAACAAGCATGGACAAAAAACTCTAGCAGCTGCTAACAAGAAGTTTGCTAAGAAAACCGATACTAAATGTTCAAAGTGCGGTAAAGGCAAGTGCTCTTGTAAGACTAAAAAAGCTGCTCCAAAAAAGAAGTAGTTCACTAAGATTATTTATCAATTTAGTTGTACATTCATAGAGATACCGGATTTATCCGGAACCTGCTGAAGTACTGCCCTCAAGAAGAGGAAAATTGCGATGTTTATACTAGGTCAGAAATTAGCTCAGAAAGAAACTGAGGCTGATCGTAGAGAGTTTCTCCGAGGCGTGGCGGGCCTTGATAAATTTAACATTAAGTCTTTAGCAGCTGGCTGGATTGGCGCCTCACTGCTAAAGGGTAAAAAGTGACATCAGGTTCCAATTCAACAAGTATCCCAGGGTTAAGTACCAAGACTCCTTTTACAGTTCTTGCCGTAAAACGGTCAGAAATCTTTGCTAATATTACTGCTGCAAAAGCTACTGCTGCTTTGCGTAGAAAAAGCGTTATTGACTTTAACTGGCCCTCAAATATAGGCCGTAATCTTTCAGTAATGCACGATGGCGGATTTTTATACTATGTAACATGGCCTGATTCCCTAGACGGCGATGTAGTAGATCTAGAACTAACGGGCCATAAAGATTATCCAAAAGCTAAGAAAAACGCTATCCACAAGTTTATTAATCAAGATTTAAACCCATCTGTTGTTGATTATGATTTAAATATTGGATTAACAATAGACCAATTTGTAGTGGGGTTGTTTTAATGACATTTATTATTAATGAAGACAAAGCCCTAAAAACCTTGCTAAAGGGCATTACCGTATCTGATGCTAAAAATCCGTCTCGCCCAGTAGGCGTATGGTTTGGCCAGCCTGATGTTGAAATTCGTGAGCAGTCTTACCCCTATATCACCATTGATTTGGTTGACATTATGGAAGAAAGAGACCGTAATAATCGGGGAATTACACAACTTCCCTATACCCCAGAAGGCATGAATTCAAGTACTAAGTACAAAACTGAGCTACCAATACCCGTAGCTATTGACTATCAGGTGACTTCTTATGCCCGTCAGCCTCTGCATGATCGCGGCATTATTGCAGCCCTTTTAACCAACATACTCCCATTTAGATTTGGGACCCTTGAGATTCCAGAAGACAAGACTATTCGTAGACTTGAGCTTCTTGGTTATACAAAAAGAGATATTACGGAGCAAGGCAAGCGCTTGTACGTAAATGTCTTTACAATAAGAGTTAGCTCCGAGATACTGCCAAGTACTCTTGTAGCGAACGCACCTACAATAACTACTGTAAATAAGACATTTACTAGTTATCCGAATACAAACGTACCTAACTCGTAACACTAGCTGGCACTCTCAGATTAACCCCTATTAGCTAAGGAGCTAAATTATGGCGAATTACAGCCTCGGACGTCCGGGCGTATTTATCCAAGAAAATGTTTTGCAGCAGGCAATTGATCAAAATGAATCATCAAATGCTGTTGCTGCTTTTGTTGGTTACTTGAAAAAAGGACCAACTACCCCTACTCTAATTAACTCATGGTCTGACTTTGTTAGACTTTATGGCGCATTAGATTTTGCAGTGCCTACAAGCATTGCTGTTTACCTATTTTTTGCAAATGGTGGTCGTGACGCATACATCCGCCGTGTTGTAACCTCAGCCGCAGCTGCAGCTAGCGTTACCCTTCAGAACGCTAGCACCCAAAATACTGTTAGTGTTTCCGCTAAAAACGTTGGCGCTTGGGGCAATTCCTACGCGGTTGAAGTAAACGGAACTGCAAGTAACTTTGCCTTGACTGTGTATGGACCTCCTCTTAACAGCACTACTGCAAGCGCTACCAATCCTATTGAACAATTTACAGACCTAAGCATGACAAAGACTAGCTCACGCTATTTCAAGTCAATCGTTAATTCTACGTCAAACTACATTACAGTTGACGATATTGGTACTTCAGGCGCTGCCGGAACTATTCCTGCAAATGACGGGCTACATTCACTAACTAGCGGCGCTGATAGCGGTACCGTTGCTCCATCAGACTTTGTTGGTTCAAGCAAGGTATTTGAAGCAGCAGGTGCGTCTAGTGCTGATTTTGATTCAATTAGTGTTCCTCTAATCTTTAACCTTCCAGATGCTAGCTCAGCTTCTTGGGTAGAGACCACAGTAGGTTCAACGGTTAACAGCGTTATTAAGTACGCTGAAGGACGTGGCGATGCGTTTGTTGTTGTTGATCCTTTGTCAACCAACACTACTGCAACTAACGCACTGTCTTTTGCGAACTCAGTAATGACCGTGGCTACTGTTGATGGTGGACAGTCAGCTATGTACTTCCCATGGGTAACTATTCCAGATACAAGCAAAGCTGTTCGCGGCGTTACTGTAAATGTTGCGCCAGGCGGAGCTGTAGTAGGCCTTTACCAGCAGAATGATGCTTCTAGAGGCGTATTCAAGACTCCAGCAGGATACGCTAGCCGTCTTACCGGTGTAGTTGGTCTAGCAGCAAAGCTAACCAATGCTGATTTAGACTCTCTAAATCAGGGTATTGCCGCTGGTACTTCAGGCGCTGCTTATCCAGTAAACGCTCTTAAGGTAACCCCAGGAGCTGGTATTTGTGTAATGGGTGGAAGAACTCTTAGCAGCAATTCTGCTAACCGTTACATCAACATTCGTCGTAGCCTTATTTACTTAAAGAAGGAATTGACGGATCGTACCAACTTCGCAGTGTTTGAGAATAACGATGCGCTTTTGTGGAACAAGATCACCTCTGCGGTATCAAACTTCCTAAATATCTACTGGCAAAGCGGTGGCTTGCGTGGATCTTCTCCAGATCAAGCATTCTTTGTTAAGTGTGATTCAACCACAACCTCTGATGCGGACATTGCAAATGGCCGCGTCAATATTCAAGTCGGCGTTGCTCTAGAATACCCGGCAGAATTTGTACTAATCACTATCGGCCAGATTACCGGCGACGCGACGGTTTAAGGAGAACATAGAAAATGGCTAGCCCAACAATTAACCCATTCAGTAGCGTAGCTACCGATCCAATTCGTAACTTTAGGTTCTTGGTGGAGTTTCTCCCTCATGACACCAAAAGCTCTGCGGCTGTAGATTTTCAAAAGACCATTGGTTTTACCAATGTTTCTGGCTTTGGAATTACTACACAAGCTATCCCATACCGTGAAGGTGGCTATAACACTACGGTTCACTACTTGCCAGGCCAGACTGCTTTTGAGCCAGTCAGCTTTACAAGAGGAACTGTATTGGGTAGCAAGCAAAATCACCAGTGGATGCGCCAGCTATTTGCCGTGGTCTCAGGCCGCACAAACGCAGGTGTAGGTCACGATTTCCGTTGCAACGTTGATGTATCGGTAATCAGCCATCCAAACCCAGCTAATACTAAGACAAGCACTGGCGCACGCGCTACAAATCCTTACGATTTGCACGTCTCAATGCGCTTCAGACTATACAACGCTTGGATTACTAGCTTGGTGTATGGTGACTTGAACTCGGGTGGAGAAGGCCTTATGGTTGAAGGTATGACTCTTGTGCATGAAGGCTTTGATGTCAACTACGCACCTGATTACGCCACAACCGCAGCTAAATTCACAGTCTAACAACTACTACTAGAGGGAATATAAAATGACTCAAGATATGAATACAATTAGTGCATCAGAAAACCCAGAGCTCGCAAAACAGCTAATCTCGGCAGCCTTATCTATGCCTCTAGAAGAGGGAGAGACTAAACCTGAGGTGTTGGAAGAAGTAGAAGAATCTTCTGCACCAAAGGTTGCTCTCCCTCCTTCTGGGGATGTAGAACTGCTAGCCGGATTGTACGACCCTTTTACTGGGGAAACTACACTCCGTGCAGAGATTAGGGAGCTTAATGGTGATGACGAGGAAGCACTCTCAAAGATCAAAGATTACGGTCGCAGTCTTCTAGCAATTTTGCAGAGGGGCACTGTAAAGATCGGGGATACCCCTTGTACACCAGATGTTTTGGACTCACTACTCTCAGGAGACCGTGAGTATCTAATCATGAAGATTCGTTCAGTAACCTTTGGATCTACCCTTGATCTAAAAGGTGCATGTCCACATTGCGAAGCTGAGCAAAACTTTGTGGTTGATTTAGATGAAGACGTTAAACTAGATCGCCTAAAAGATTCACAAGTTCGTTCATTCAAGGTAGATTGTAAAATCGGTGAAGTAGCTTTTGACTTACCTGATGGTTCAGTACAAAAGAAACTAATCACATCTGTAGACAAAACACCAGCGGAGCTAGACAGCATCCTTCTTAAGGAATGTATTACTAGCATCAATGGCAGCCCAATCTTAGACCCTAACCAGGTACGTAAGTTGGGAATGCAGGATCGACGTACAATCCTAAAGGCAATCATAGACAATAATCCTGGTCCTGACCTAAGCGCTATTTCTAAAAACTGCTTAGATTGCGGGCAGGAGGTCCCGATTCCGCTTACCCTAGCGGATTTGTTTCGACTTTAGGCCGGAGGTCTACCAGTACCTAGTAGAGTCTTACGAGATTCTAAGCTATACGTTTACTGGCTGGACATTATCTGAAATAAAGTCTCTGACACATAGAGAACGCTTGATGTGGCTTAAAAAAGCCGCAGCACGATTAACTAGAGGAGACAGTAGTGGCATCACCTACTGACGGTCTTTTACCCCCTTCCGGGGGAGGACCTAAGAGTAATTACTCTAGTAAAAAAGTCCTGCAAGAAATCAATGCTGAAACTCTAAAGTGGAAGAAAAACCTTCTTGACGTAGAAAAAACCATGCAGCGGATCTATGCTACATGGTCAAAAATGTATGGGGGTAAGGGCAAGGTTGGGGGCACAGCAAGTGTTTCAGTAGGCTCAGGAAGCTCTGTAGCAGGTCCTGGAGGCTTTTCTGGTCTTGACTACCCTGGAGGAGGCGGGGGCGCTTCTATAAGTAACATAGGAGTCCCCGGCTTCAATCCAAAAGCCGGTGGCGGTCTGGGCATGGACATTAATGCCACATCTGAGAGAATTATGGCTCAGATGGAACAATTTAAAATTCCAAGAACTAAGCTTGATTATGGAATTTCTGTTGCAAGTGGCGTCTTAAAAGTAGGCGCTGTTGGTTACGGCATGTTGCCTAATACTATGGACGCTGTTAACCAGAGACTTATGTCTCAGGGCATTGCTACTATAACAGGTCAAAATTACCAAACTCTTATTAATCAAAGTAATGCTTTTGGCAATGGCGGCATTACTAGCGCAACTGGCATGCAAGGCGCAATGTCTATTCTAGGACAGGCTGGCGTCTTACCTACTATGAGTACCTCATACAAAAATTATATGAGCGAAATTGGTGGGCTTAGTGCTATTACAGGCATGAGCAATGAACAAGTAGCTGCAGGACAGGCAGCAATTAATAATAATAACTTTATTAGACTTGGTCTTCGTGCTCGTGATGCCCAAGGAAATCTGCGACCAGTTGGTCAACTTGCTAATGACTTGATGCGTCGAATGTATCCAGGACAAAAGCCTACTGTAGAAAATATTATGCAAGGGTTTAGACCCGGCTCCAAAGCTTATGCAGACATTCAAGCAGCTGCTGGTGGCGACTCTAATCTAGCCAATTTGCTTACGATGACAATGGTTATGCAGGCTAAAAATAAAGGTAAGCCTTTAAATCTTACGAGCGCAAAAGATGTCATGGATAACGTGATGAAGCTTAAAGCTGATGATCCATTACGTAAGATATTAAAGGCTCAAACTAGTGAAGCAAGACTTTTACAAGCTACTGGTAAGGGGCTTACTCAAGGTTTTGGTGCTGCTATGGATACGCAAGCAGCTGTTAATAATGGATTTTCTAGACTTGCTGAAGTATTGCCCGGAGTTGTGGATAACCTTGGAAGACTAAAAGGCTTCTTGGATACCCTGCCTCAAGCTGGAAATGCTGGAGCTACTGTAGCAGGTGGATTAGCTAGTGCTGCTCATTCTGTAGGAAATGTAGTTAGTACTTACTTAGGATTAAGAATGGCTGGAAAGGCGGCCGCAGCAGCTGGTAAATTCCTAGGATTTGGGGCGGAAGCGGCGGCCGCAGGCACTGCTGCAACCGGTGCAATAGCGGCTGGAGAAGCTGCAGCTGCTACCGGAGCAGTCGCGGCTACCGGAGCAGCAGCAACTGTAGCGGGAGGAGCGGCAGCCGCAGGAGGGGCAGCGGCATCTGGAGGAGTAGCGGCAGCGGCGGGAGCAACTGCTCTTGGAGTAATGACTAAATTAAAAAGGGCGTTATTTGGCGGTGGCGGAAGACACGTAGCTGAAAAAGTAGGTGGAGGATTTCTATCTAAAGCGCTACCTATGGCAGCAGGTCTTGGAACTGTAGCAGCTATAGGTATGGGAACAAACTGGGCTGTGCCGGCACTTCGTAGATGGGGTGCTAGACACGGTATTGGGGAGCACAGTTTCCTAGATAACTTTGGAACTACCCTTGGGTATATGGGCGGGTATGCCGCAGCAGGGGCTTCTAGATTTGGTCTTGCCGGAGCAGTAATCGGTACGGGAGTAGGGCTTGCTCGAGGTCTTGCTTATACCGTTTCAGGAATGAAGCCTAATGAAAAAACCAAGCAATTTATTAGAGAACAGCAGATGCGTGCAAAAGCTGCTACAGAGTCTAATGATTTGTACAGATGGCAAGTAGAGCATAGGGACGAACAAGATCCTAATACTGGTGGAGACTCTGCAAGTATAAAAAGTGCTTTACGTCAAGCCGGTTTTGGTATAAAAGGTCAGGAGATTGGATTAGCAGTAGCGTTTGCCGAGTCTGGCGGTAATCCAAACGCGCATAATACAAACGCAAGCACTGGCGATAATTCTTACGGCCTATTCCAAATTAATATGATTGGTAAGATGGGGCCTGCTCGACGTAAACAATTTGGGCTTAAATCAAATGATGACTTATTTGATCCTGTAGTTAATGCTAAAGCTGCTTACGCAATTTCTAACAAGGGAAGAGACTGGAGTCCTTGGTCTACTTACAAGTCTGGGGCATACAAGCAATACCTAAATAAGTATGAAGGCAATAGTAAAAACACCCATAGCCATGCTAAAAATAAAGTATCTTCTGCTCATGGTGGAGTGGCCGGTGGTATGGGGTCTCCTACTGATGGGCCAATTACCGCAGACTATGGACAAAAGCCTAAAAACAATACTTACTGGAGATGGAAGGGATACCACACAGGTAGAGATTATGGCGTAAAGTCTGGCTCTACAGTAAAAGCCTTTAAAGAAGGTGTAGTAAAGTATGCTGGAAAAGGCCAAGGACTTTCTGGAGCTGGGGAGCCTTACGGAAATATTGTAGTAATTGATCATGGCGGATATCAGAGTATGTACGCCCATCTCTCTAAGAGCATTGTAAAAGCTGGACAAACAGTGAAAGCTGGTCAGAAAATTGCATTATCTGGACAGTCTGGTAGCGGAGCTGCTGCAGGCCCTCATTTACACTTTGAAATACGTAAAGGAAACTTCCCTAATACAAATGAAACTGATCCTCGCCCTTACCTATCTGGGGTTGCTGGAAAGGGCGGATTCCTAGAAGGAGTTAAGCACGGCGTTGGAAGCCTTGTAAGTGGAGTAGAGCATGCTTTGCAATCAGTTTGGCACGCAGCATATAACGTATTTAACTCTGGTACTGGCAAAGTTAGAGCCCCAGGCATGCCGGGACAACCAGGTCAGCAAGATAACGCTCTAAAAATTTCCTCTATAAATAGTAACTGGACAGACTTTTTTGGTGGGGATACGGGATCTCCTGTTGGAAGTTCTAGTAGTATTAGTTCTGGTTCAGGCGTAGTAATACATATGAATGTAACTGTGAATGGAACTAGCGCTAATGACGCTAGAAGATTTGCTAATGATGTAAAGAACCTTCTTGAAAAAGATTTGAGAACAGCTAAAATTGGAACTTATTAGGAGAGTAAATGACTAATTTAGATAAACATATAGATACAGACTCCTTACTTTATAAGCAACTTTCTAAACAAGGTAAACTTGCTGCTTTAAATTCTGATGGATCTGTGGCAATTGTTGATAGAGAAGTCGGCGGCACTGGTACGGCAAACGCAAATAAGAGACCTGTTGTGTTTATTAGACTTAAGAAAACTTCAAAAGGTGATTTGGCAGTTCTTAGTGATATACCGCCAAATACTCCTCCAGGCGCTGTTATCTATGTATCTTATGGAATTACATCTGCCGACCCACATTTAACTAAGTATGCGTTTTACTATAAAGAAAAGTTTCCTAAAAAGAAGAAGCCTAAAAAGAAGCCTAAGCCAAAACCTCCTGAGACTATTAGAGATCTATTTAAGGGAAGGCAGGGTAAGTTTAATCCTCCTCCCCATAATGTCAGTAGACCAATATCTCCAACTGCTTTTTCTGGATATCAATTAAGTGATAGCGCTAATGTTAGCGTTATTGCAGACCTGCAAAAAGCGAATAAACGTGGATATATTATTGAAGACATTGAAACAGCTATTGATAACAAAGGAAAACCAAAAACAAAAGTATCTCAACTTTGGGGATTTGAATTTATGTATAATCCTGAAACATTTACGCACAGTGTTGGAGCTTCCCCCTATGAAATTGGTAATGCTGAAGATACGGCTGTAGGTCTTACAGGAGCTCAAAAATTAAGCCTAAGCCTACTTATAAATAGGGTTGTAGATATACCTGCATTAAAAACATTTTGGTTAGAAAAGCAAGATGTAGTAACTCCTTTTACTGGAAGAGACCCAGATTATCCACGCCCTATAACAGTAGAAGATGTAGAAGGAATTATTAAAAGAGGTACTGAGTATGACATTGACTTCTTATATAGAGTACTGAATGGTGACCCTGTATTAGGGCCTACCGCATCAATACCTATTTCTGATTTTGGCTACCTTACTCAGTCTCCAGTATGGCTCTACATTAATGAAGATTTTAGATACAAGGTAATTATTACTGATATTAGCGTCAGTCACTATATGTTTACTGAAGATATGATTCCGGTAATGACTAACTTAACTCTTAGTATGTTCCGTATACCTGATCCATCATATGGATCGGTAGAAGAAGACGACACCTTTATTTATGATAGGTATACTGTAGATGATGGCCAGGGCGGTAGAATAGCTAAGAATCCTACTTGGGGACCACCTGCGGATACTAATAGTGCTACCACCACTCCAGGCACAGGATCTGGATGGGGATCAAGGAATCCATAAAAATGATAGATAGTAATTCTCGTTATTCAGATGGGTTTTTTAGTCAAGTTCCAAGTAGGGACGGCCTGTCCTATGACGTATACGTTTTTAGAAGATTTTACTCAGAAGGCACTTGGAAATACATTAATTATCTTTTTGCTGAAGGGGATCGGGTAGACATCCTAGCTGATGTATTTTTAGGGTCGTCTAACCGTTGGCATGAAATTATGGATATAAATCCTGAAATACCGGACCCTTTTAATATTGCACCGGGAACACTTGTTAGGATTCCTAAGTAATGTATACCCCAATTGAACGCACTCTCTATTGGGATGTAAAATTTCCTAGAACACCTAAGTTTAGAAAAACGGCTGCTCAGGCTGAGTTGCATCAGGCTGAGGGCGCTCATGATGTTTTGTCTATCCTTTTTAAAGGTGTTTTAGATAGAAATACATATGGAATTATTGAAAAAGGAGATCCTGTAGTTTTTACTTGGGGGAGCGGTAATCATAGAGAAATCTTTATTGGGTTTGTACAACTAATAGAAAAAAATTCAACTGTTAATAGAAATACATTTAGAATAGTATGCGTCAATAATTCTTCGGTTCTTAGAATACCAAGTAAAAAAGTATATAAAAACCATACCGCTGATAAAGTTGCTAATGTCCTAGCTAATGAACATGGGTTTGAAGGCCATATACACCCCCACCCTTATGTGCACAGCAATCTTTCTCAATCAGGGCAAACCCATTGGCAGTTACTACGTCATTTGTCTCACAAGACCGGGTATGCTCTTAGAGCTGAGAATAAAACGCTTATTTTTAAGCCTAGGAACCTTATTGTGGCTGAAAAACTAGAGCACGCGCCAGTATTTTTTCACTTTGCTACTTTCCCTGAAGGCGTTCTTGGATTACAGACATTATTAAGTTTCACTGCTTTAGACTCTATAGAATCTCCAGGAACTAATGCTGGTGATGTTGGAATTGAACTGCATAATAATCATGGAAACAGGTATGCTTTTAATTCACGAACTGGATTACATAATTCAATTCACGCCAGTGGGCCTATAAATACTAATCAAAATTGGGGTAAATTAAATGGATCTTGATAATTCAAAGCTTTCCCTAACCCATGAAGTAGTAGAGAATGCGGCAAAAGCTAATCTTATTGCTGAAGGGTATAGCGGTGGATCACAATATAAATACAAGGCCAATGCAGTTTTAATTGGCCACGCTCCACTAAGACCCTATGACCCTATATATTTAGCTGGATTAAGAGACAATATGTCTGGGGTATGGGTTGTAATATCTGTAACCCATGTATTTAATGACAGCCTTAAATATACTATGAAAGTTCATTTGGGCTCAAACGATATGTTGTTAAGCATAAAATATAAAAAACCAATTAAAGATGTTTCTAAGACACTGGTTAAAAAGTACCCAAAAATACTAGGGGAACAAGATAAATTATTTACTATTGCTAATAGAGACTCAAAGCAATACACGGTTAAAAATTTAAACCCTCGTATAATTAAATCTCAAACATCAGCTCCGCCGCCACCTTGGGTTAGAGATCCAGTAAAAGAGTTTATTGATAAAAAATTACCTAGCTCTTCTAAGCATGTAAATCATTATGAGCACTTTAAGCCAAATACTACTAACTCTCAAAGACAACCACGTTGGGATACAGCATGAGCTATAATCTGTATTCTGATTACTCTATAGACCCTTTAAATAGGCCTAGATTTTATGGGGTATATAGAGCTAGCGTTCTAAATAATGTGGATCCAGAAGGTAAAAAAAGACTAACTTTAGTAGTGCCTCAAATTACCGGATCAGACACTATGGTTTTAGTACCTCCCTGTGTTTCTTCGGGTGCTTTAGCGGATACAAGAGTTCCTTCTATTGGAGAATCTGTTTGGGTTATATTTGAGTCTGGTGATCCCGGGTACCCACTATGGATTACGGATGCTGGCTATGCTAATCGTACATACCTTGGATATTGCGGGTCTTTTACGTCTAGCGTAAGGCAGACTAGTACTACAGGAGTATCAACAATTACTTTTGATGCAACTCAGATATCTAATGGGGTGTCTTTAGTTAGCGGATCTCAAATTAAAGTTGCTAATGCTGGCACCTATAACTTTCAATTTGGTGGGCAAATTCACCAAACAGTAAACGGTAGCCCTGCAATTAATATCTGGATAAGAAAAAATGGTGTAGACCTCGTACCTGGATCTACATGGCAGTTTGATTTATCTAATCAAAACCACTTTTCTGTACCTGCATTTAGCTATATTCTTACACTTGCAGCCGGTGATTACATCGAATTTCAATGGACTTCTACTAGTACGGTATATTTGGATTATTTTGCTGAGCACACAACTGCTCCTATATACCCAGCTACCCCCTCTGCTGTAGTTAATGTAATTCAAGTATAGATTTAAGAGACTCTATAACAAGGCGTAATGATAAGATGTATAGACAGATTGGAGCTAGATTGTGAAAGCTATTAGCTATCCCTTTACTTTGGATACTTTTGGTAAAGTAATATCTACTGAAGATAGTAATAAAATCTATACTCATAGAGTTATGACTTTATTATCAACCTTAGTATTTGGTAGACCTATGAGATCAGACTATGGCGTTGACATGTCTAGAGCGATGTACGAATCAGGAAATGACTTCAAGAGGGCTGTATCTTCCTCTGTAACCCGTGCAATTAGTACCTTTTTACCAATGCTAGTAATCGAAAATATAAAAGTTACATTACCAAACTCTTCAGGAGAAGCTACTATAGATATTAGATTACGCTACCCTGATGGCACTGCCGGCTCTTTATTAGTTTCGGCAAATGAATTTAATGACGACGGAACTATAGTAGGAGATATATATTAATGGCTTCAGAAGCAGACTACACTTCTCGTGACTTTGACTCACTTAGAGCTGACTTAATTAAGGTTGTACAAGAAAGAGTACCTGAATGGACTCCCGACAGTTCCTCAGACTTTACAGTAGCCCTTATAGATGCTTTTTCTTATCTTGGAGATAATATCTCTTTCTATATTGATAGAGCAATGTATGAGTCTCAAATAGCTACTGCAACTCAAAAAAACACGCTGTTAAATTTTGCAGACCTTGTTGGATATGAAGTTTCAGGCCCACAACCTGCCTATATGGCGCTTACCGTTACCAATAACACTGCAGGTAGTATAGACCTTCCTGTCGGAACTCAAGTACGAGCTCCGATCTACACAGGTGATTTTACTAATGCATACTTTGAAACAACCAGCGCTATAACTGGCTTAGCTGCTGGAGCTAGTACCCAAGTTGTCGCTATAGAAGGAGAAACTAAGTCTGGAGGACTGGATAGTAATTCATACTTAGTTCCTTTAAAGATTGGGGATGCTCCTCAATACGCATATGAAGAGTACAAACTACCCCACAACGGAGTTATAAATGATTCACTTAGAGTATATGTAGGTGAAGGAGACTCTTTAGTTGAGTGGAAAAAAGTATCTAATCTTTATGAGTATGGGCCGTACTCTGAGGTATATACAACAAGACTAGATGAGGATGGCTATATACACGTAGCTTTTGGCGATGACGAGTCTGGTTCTGTACCTACTGGTATTGTCTCTGCTATATATAAAGTTGGGGTAGGAGCAGCTGGAAACATTATTGCCTCAACAACACCTATAGATCCATACCCAACTTATATTCCAGGGACGTCACAATCTGCGCTTCAAACTTATGGAGTCACTGTAACAAATAACGCAGATGCTTTTGGTGGAACTGATGGCGATACTCTTGCTTCTCTAAGGCTAAATATTAAGAATGTATTGGCTGTAAGAAATCAAGCAGTTACGGTAAAAGACTACGCTAAATTAGCGCTTAATCTTTATGGTGTAGGAAGATCTTATGTATCTTCTGCAGTAGCCTCAGCGGTTACGGTCTATATTCAACCGTATAACGATAATTCTGCAACTCCTGGAGTTACGGTTGCATCATACACAACTTCTATTACCGGAAGCAGTGGAGCAACAACTATTACGGTTGGCTCTGCCACTAACCTAGCTGTTGGACAAGCCGTTAATGGCACGGGTATTGGCACAGGAGCAACTGTCACAAATATTTCTGGTACTACAGTAACTCTTTCTGTAGCTAATTCTGGAGCAGTTAGTGGTACTGGAACCTTCTCTAGTACTACTCCAACTTCCTCTTGGTACACCCTTAGAGACGGAGTTTACTCTCTGTTATCTTCTCGGTCTCCACTAAATACTACGGTTCAAGTATTCCCACCGACATATGTTGATACTTATCTATCGTTGTCTTTGACTGTGGACTCTAGGTATAAAAATAGAGATGTACAGATCGAAGTGGCTAAAATGTTACTAGATACCTATATTGGATTATTTTCTTACAATAGCTACGGTTTTGGTGAAGATGTTCTTCAGTCTGACATAATTGTTAGAGCTAGATCTGTCCCCGGAGTTTTAAACGCTACGATTTCTAGACTAAACCGTACTGGAGATGTAAGCGCTGTTGGCGACGTTCCAATAAACGCCGGTGAAATTGCAATTTTGAAGTCAGATAATCTTTCAATATCGGCCAGTGGTGGCATAACGGTATCGTAGTTATTTAGAGTTTAAAAGGATTTATTCTCAATTATCAGAGAATATATAAGGAGGGAACTTCCACTAATTATGGAGATTAATAAATGGCTTCTACATTTCCAGCTTCTTCAGTAGATACCTTTACACAAGTTACAGACTTGGTAAGCGTAGTAAAAGCGGCAGACATAAACCCAGTCTATGATGCGGTTACCGCCATAGAAACTACTTTAGGTACCGGCATTAACTATGCGTATTCCGGAACATCTGCGTTTGATGCTACCGCATCAAGTTTTACTAATGTAAAGCTTCGCCTTGATAATATTGAAAGAGGCTTAAAATACGGTAACTTGACGCATAATGCGCCTAGTGGAACTGTTGCATTAACCCTAAAGAATCAATCATCTGGAAACACCTCGGATCTTCTACAAACCCAGGCTTCAGGAACTTCCACAGTGGCCTTTAAGGTTGATAAGTCTGGCATTCCTTATGTAGGTAGTAATGCCGTTTTGTATGCAGATACTGTAAACAATGCGCCATATGGCACTATTAAAAGTGATATTTCTACTTTGCAGAGTCAATATACGGCTCTAAATGCCACTGTTAACGTGATCCAGGTTATGGATCCCCTATTTCTTGCCGGGATGTAATACTATGTCAGGATCCGCAGTAAGCTTAGCAAATGTAGCGTACACCTTTGAAATTTTGTCTGTATCGGCTGCAGCCTTTGTTGCAGTGCGGCAAATATGGAAAAGAATTGACAATCGTCAAGAAAATCTTGAAAGGACTGCTGAAAGACTTGAGGATCGACTTGAGCGTATAGAGCATCAGTTTGGTCCTAATGGTGGGGGTCTTCGGGAGGCAGTAAATAATATGTCGTCAACTGTGTCAAAAATTGACACAAAAGTAGGTAAACTAGGAGAGGATTTATCCAACCTTTCGGGTAAATTTCATCAGCATATTATTGAAAACGATTAATACTCTAAGGTCGGTATACTAAATGGCAAGATATAACAGCGGGTTTGTCTATAACCCGAGTACTAGTTCTGGAACTTTTTATGGAGCTAAAGATCCAGCAACAACTGTTTTTGACGCAAATTTAACGGTATTTCAATCTGACTACAGAAAAAACAAATTAACTTGGAGCTCTGTAGATATAGATTTAACTATCTCTGGTGGAAGCCATGCTGCTACTCACTGGAAAATTGTAAAATCTCCTTCCGGCGTTCCTGACCATCCTAATTATGCTACATATGTTGTAGGGGATGCAGTTGGTACAGACGGTAAAGTTCCAAGCAGTGCCTCTGCATTCAACGGATATTATCTAGATAACGAAACTAAATATCCTGCTGGTACTGAAATTACTTATTCTTTTTGGGTTTACAACAGCGTTGATTGGTTTTTTTGTGGTTCTGCAGACTCTATAGTTGTAGAAGACTCTGCTAATACAACTCTTAAATTAATGCAGCTACTGCCTAGTGTTTGGGTTACAGGAAAATATTCTATAGGTGGCATGGCTTCATATCCAGATACTATAGATCCAGTTACCGGTGAAAAAACTGATTTATACAAATACCTATATAATTTTGGATTTTACTACGATAAGCTAAACCAACAAGTAGACAACCTATACAACTCTAGTAATTATCGTAAACTTCCTAGAAGATACTTAGAACTTGCTTTAATTAATCTAGGTTTTGACTACGAACCAACTTTAGGCACAAAGTACGGAAAAAGCCTATACAGATTTGGTAACATGATTAACTCCTTAAAGGGATCTAGCCTTGGAGTAAGCACGTACATAAGATCTCTTACTCATCTTACAAATACTGTAGGTATAGGCACTAACTTAATGCTTAACGCTGCTACATCTTCTTTTGAAGGCAACGTAGGAACTTGGGGCGGAGATACAACCTCATTTAGTATTACAAAAACTAAAGTAGCAAGCACTTATGGGTCTCCTTCTTCAGCAGTTATTACTTTGAGCTCAGACCATAATTTTAACGTTAATGATTTGGTTACTGTATCTGGAGTAAGTGCAAACGGATCTATCTATAATGGGACTTTCGTAATTCAAAGTATTCCAAGTACCACATCATTTACCTATGTTGTTAATAGTCCTACAATTGCAGAAGTTACTGGAACCTTAGGCACAGTAACGCACTCTATTATTTTCGCAAAAAAATATGGTGCAAGTGGTTCAGATTTATCTACGGCAGATAAACCTACATTAAAGCTGGCTGATACGGATAATATGGGCCGTGATTGGTATGGGCAAGTAGTTTTGGCAGGTACTTCTGCAACTATGACAACCTACTATAACTCTGCTAATTCTTCTAAGACTTCTCAGAGTGTGCCAGTAACCCCCGGAAATGAATACTATTTCTCAGGATACGTAAGAAGACCTACAGGAAATGCTTCCGGAACAACGTCAACGGCAGGAATACAAGCTGCTATTGAATGGTTTGATTTTCAAGGTAACTATGTAGGAAGCTCTAACTACGGTACTAAAGTCGTTACTACAACTGCAAATACGTGGTACTTGTTTGAGTCTTCTTTATACAATGATCAAATTATTGCACCGGCTACTGCAGCATACGCAGGCATTAAGCTTTATATTTCTGGGGCTACTTCAGCAGATAAGTTTTATTTAGACAGCTTACAGTTTACTAAATTCCCAGACAATCATAATATCTCGTATAAAATGGGTCTTCCAATATACGAAGAAGCACGTACTGCAACTCTTCAAATAGACGCTGTGCGAACTAACCTTATTCGTAACCCTTCTTTTGAAGTAGACGTATCAAGCTGGGGCTATTTAAATGGCCGTCTAACACTAGATACTTCTAATTATAAAACTGGCTCTAGTTCTTGCTTATTTACAGCTAACTCAACTACTGGAGCTGTTCACTCAGACTGGATGGTATTAGAGCCTGATTCTTGGTATACCTTTAGCGCATATGTAAAAGGCCCAAATACAAAAACTGCAAAAGTTGGGCTAGAATTTACATTTCCTACAGGCGATAAAAATAATTCAAATACTATCACGGATGTTTCTAGAACTGCTGGCAGTTCTACAACGACAATAACTACTTCTCAAGAACACGGCTATGTTACTGGAGATCAGGTAGTAATATCAGACACTTATGACGCTACTACGTTAGTATTAAGATCGGCAACGTCTCCAACAGCTATAGGAAGTTCTTTAGTAGATCGAATACCGGTAACTTCTACAGGAACTTATAGCGTCAGTCTTGTAGCAAAAGCTGCAACAAATATAAGTAAACCTTTTAGCGTTAATATATCTTTTTATGATAGCTCCGGCGCACCAATCTCAGGGTACGGTGTTGACTCTACTATAACTAACTCTTGGTCAACATTTACGTTTGCTCCGTTATCACCACCAGCTGGTGCCGTCTCCGCAATAGTCTATGTTTATGTAGAAAACGGTGCTGTAGGTAATACGTTTAATATACAATCCTGCACTTTTATTTCTAATGAAGGCATAGTAACAAAAACTAAAAAAATAAATTTAACTAAGTATAAGGATGTAGCTGGAAGTACAACTAACTCTGGCATACCCTACGTATACACTTTTAATGGAACGTACATTATTACTAAAGTAAATGACACTCAATTTACAATAAGTACGTATGACACTACTGCGTTAAGTCTTACTGGGTTAGCAGGAAAAGTAGAGCAAGTAAGTCAAACAACAATTCTTGAAGATGGGTATAGTAAGTATTTAACTACTGTTCCAAATTTAAAATACTCTAGTGAAGTCACAGTAAATCCGGATACATGGACAAGAATCTACTACACGGTTCGATCCCCTAAATATGTGCCCGATAATGGAGCTCCAATTGCTAAAGCAGTTATATCTTTTCCAAATACTTCAAGTGCGGAACAATATTGGGTTGATGCGTGCTTGCTTGAAAAGAGTAAAGTACTTGATACTTTCTTTAGTGGGGCTGGAGGCGCATCTCTTACTAACCCATTAACTGAAAATGCTGTTGCTCTTGTTGACTGTTTATGGGAAAAAAGAGTACGCACTAACTGGGTAGATCAGTCTACTTTTAGCGGCCTCACAACAGGCTCTGCTGCAAGTAGATGGTCAAATACTAATGCTAGCTCAACAGTCAGTGAAGATTTTTCTAAATTTGGGTCTAAGTCTTTAAAGGTTGTAATAACAAGTACCGGGGCATATCACAATGTGTATACCATACTTAAATATCCTTCTAAAAAGACTTTAAATACGGGGTACACAGGTACAGATCTTTTCTATGGTGGAGAAACCGTAACTGCATCTGCTTATATTTATACAGCTACTGCAGGGTACTACAACATTATTCTTAGTAATAACTCAGGAACCAATACATACGGCTCTCTTGGACACATTAGCGCAATATACAGAACTAATGTCGGACAAGCAATTGATATATCTAGTGTGGCAAGTAACTACGGCCAATATGTTCCAGCTAATACCTGGACAAGAATTAGCCAGACATTTACATTACCTAGAAATACTTCTACATCAACTGTTGGATGTCGCCTTGGTATAGGAGGTCCTGTTGGAACTATGTATATTGACGGAGTTCAACTAGAAGTTGGCAGAACACCCACGCCTTTTATAGATCCGGCTTTAGCATCTTCTGTAGGAAATGCTAACCCTAAAGATACCTCCTACACAATTTACTCTTCTGAAGATTATCTAAATAATTCAGGTAGAAGCTATTACTGGCCTAGACGTGAAAGTAAGTTTGTTAGATTAGGTCTAGCCGTATCAGACTATCTACCTTTAGACATGAAGAAAAAGTTTATATATGGAAAGCCACAGCCTGCTAAATGGCCGGAATCAGATAGCTCTCTTGTGCCTAACTCTTCTTTTGAAAACGGTACTGAGGGATGGGTGCCAGTAGAAGCTACGACTACCGTGTTGTCTTACACCGGCATGGGGTCTTTATATGTGGACCCCGGAACTGGAAAAAATACTCTTTGTGGAGCGTATAGTCCTTCCTGGTTACTAGTTGGCAGTACTTCTTCAACTCCAGCTTCTTTGAGTGTAACGTCTCCTTGGACTCCTATATTTTCTCCAGGATACCGTCACTATGTGTCTATGGCTATTAAAACTGCCCCAACTAGTAGTTCAAGTTCTGATTACAACAGCTCAAAGGGAGACTACGTTGTAACTATTACTTGGTACGGTGCCGATAAGACAACTTCTTTAGGGACATCTACCTTAAACACTTTAACCTTGACTGGCGGAAACACAAACGGTGCTGGAAATACCTTTGGTATTTATGGAAATCGTTGGAATATTGCGGACGGGTATGTGACTCCGCCTATAGGAACTTCGTATGCTAGAATCAACGTAGCTTTTACCCCTACAACCCCATCTGGGTATAATGCGTACTTTGTAGATAGGGTAATACTAAGAGAAACATCTTAGGGTATAGTGAGGGTATGACAGATTTAGTAATTATCTCTTTGGCAACTGCCTTTGTATTAATAGGAGTTGAAGAACTCTTAATTTCCCTTGGAAAATGGAGGGGAGTTCTAGCGCTAGTATTATCATTAATAGGAGCAGTCTCAATTGGCACTTCCGGATGGGGTGTGTTAGTGTTCCTATCACTTGCTAGTTCCTTTGGTGGCATGACATGTGCTATGTTAGTTAGCACCTTGATTGACTCAAGGGATCCGCGAGCAATTCGAGGCGTACCTAGGCGGGTACCGCCACTATAAATATCTAGGAGGGCTAGATGATTGATCCTGCACCATTGCTGGATTCTAAACTATCGCTCCGTGCTAAAGGCATTTGGGGCCTTTACATGGCAGCAGGCAAAGCGCTTAGTGCTGCTGAAATATATCCATTAGTGCCTGAGGGCCGTGATGCGGTGCGTAAAGCTGTGCGCGAATTAATATCTGCAGGCTATGTTTCCGAGGTAAGTTTTAGGACTGAAAACGGTCAGTGGTCTTACCAGCTACAGGTTACCCAGGCCTGGTTTACCGGGGACGGATTTTCAGGCACCCTTTTATACGATACAGCTAATAGCTTAGAAGCTAATAGTACTTCAGTAGAACTTACTAACGTAAGTTCTACTAAAGTATCGGGCGTGCCGCCCGAGGAAGAGGAATATGTTGAAATGAGTTGGCCAGGATTTGAAGATGAGCCAAAAGTACCTAAGGCAAAGATTGATGACTCAGACTCAGGAGCCATAGGCAAACTGACTGATCCCTTAGACAAAAAGGAAATGCGCAAGAAGAAATACAAAAAGACTAAGTTCAGTGCAGTTCCGGATAGCATGCTTAGGGGCTCTAGGCCAGAACAAGAGTGGACTACAAACGATTTGGTAGCAGAGTTCTACGACTTAGTGCGTGGACTAGATAGCTGGGCGCCTAGCCAAGTAAACGGCCAGCAACTAGCGTCCTGGATTAACCAAAAGGTTGGAGAAGGAATCGCTAGGTATACCGTCTTAAAAGCCATGCGCGGGTTCTTTAACGATCCGCGTTTGACAAAAGACCTAGGTGTAGGGCAACCTTTATGGCGTAGGTTCATTGCGTACTACCCAACCGTTCACGGAAAGTACGTAAATGACTTACCGGTAGAGTATGCTGATGAAGACTTCCTGAACCATCAGGAGAAGATGCTAAAGCTTTTGGAGGGCTAATGTACGACCTATCTGATTTACGGCCATCGGTGCGCCGGCAGATAAATCTGGCTGGGATACCCCAGCGGTTTATAGGCCTGGAACTAGATGACCTAAAGCCGTATGACGGAAATGCCCAAGCTGCAGTAGAAACTTGGATTTCCCTTGTAATTTCTGGGAAAATCATAAAGGCTCAGGGCTCAGTCAAGTGTGGCAAGGGATTACTTTTAGTCGGCAAGCCAGGACACGGGAAGACTACTCTTGCTAGTGTGGTACTGCAGGAGATCCTCCGGAAGGCTAATCCAGAAGTCTGGGGCCCACCAGAAACTTCTGTAAAAAACCCAGCACTATTTGTAGATTATCCAAAGTTGTTGCGCATTCAGCAACGATCTTGGAAAGAAGAAGATGGTTCTGATAGTTACCTAATGGAGCAGATCTACGGTGATGTACCTGGTTCCGATAACATAAGTCTGCTTGTGTTAGACGATCTTGGTAAAGAACATAGGACTGCATCCGGGTGGGCTGAAAGCACGTTTGATGCTGTGCTAAGGTCTAGGTACAATGCAGGACTACCGACTATAGTTACAACTAATGTTCCACTTAAAAACTGGGGCGACGTTTATGGCGAAGCGATGGAAAGTTTTGCACACGAAGCGTTTGTACCCATTAATATAATTTCAACGGAGGGAGACCGCAGGAAATGAAGGATAGTACAATGGCAAAGCAAGAGTGGCGTACAGTTCAATTTTTTCTATCACCAAGGGGCGTCTTTGAGGTAGAAGTTGATCTAGAAAGCGATAATGTACGTTGTACTTGCCCGGGTTACGAAGCACGCAAAGCCTGTAAGCATGTACGCACTGTTAGCGCACGTGCAGAAAAAAATGACGGCGTGTATCCACTAAAGATCTCTTCACGTGCTCCAGCGCACGAGAGTGCAAACGCTCTCAATTCACCAGATACGTTTCGTGAATTTGTAATTAAATACGGATACGTAGAGGTTTAGGGAATGCAAGGAGGGGACTTAAGTAACGAAATACCTAAGAGGGTTGTAGTAACTTTAGACTGCGTTATTAACAAAGAATTAGTTACTAAAAAACTTCTTGGTGTTATTCCGCACATAACAGAAGAAATAACTTACGATCGCGGTATGCTTTCTCGTTTCTGGAATTATTCCATGGTAAACGGGTTCATACTAGAATTAGCAGGATTTGGATTCTCTCAAAAAGAGATGGAAGAATTCATGGAAGACCTAGATAATTTAGGGACTAATCCATTTCGCTACGCAAAGGCGTATAGGGTAGTTGCAGATCTAGTGTCAGAATTGCCTTACCGTAATGAGCTAGTATGTGTAATTGACATACCGCCTCGTGCTTTACGATATGGTAGTTGGTACTACGACCTTGGGAGGGTTTAATGGCTGCGGATAATGAACTCCGGTTAATAAGCCGTGCAATACGTACTCGGGATATAACTAGCATCCTTGAGTACGGATTACAAGATGATTGGTTCTATGTAGAAGAGAACCGTGCTGTCTGGAAGTTTATTCGTCAACATTGGGTTAAGTACTCAGAAGTACCTACAGCTGTGACGGTCAAAGATAACTTTCCTACCTATCGTCTTTTACAAGTCGACGACTCTATTGAGTATCTGCTTGATCAACTAGTTGAATATCGCAAGCGTCAAAAAGCAATTGAGATTGTACAAGATGCTGCAGAGGCCATAGCTTCTGGTGACCATGGCGTTGCAATTAGTTCTATGAGCGCCGGGCTTGCAAAGATTCTTGATGAGGGTCTTGGCACTACAAATGACATCAACCTTAGTAATAATCCGCTAGATCGTTACGACGAGTACCTTGCAGTAAAGACGCGCCCTAACGGTTTGATTGGTATGTCCACCGGATTTACTTTGATTGATCAAGCTACAGCAGGGTTGCAGCCGGGCCAGCTTGTTGTGATTATTGCTCCACCAAAGACTGGTAAATCTGTGATTGCATTACAGACCGCAGTTAACTTGCACGAAGATGGCTTTGTACCTATGTTCCAGTCCTTTGAGATGAGCAACCATGAGCAACAAACTCGTCACGACGCAATGCGCTCTAACATTTCACACGCTCGCCTTACCCGCGGTGCTTTGAAGACAGACGAAGAAGCCCGCTATCAAAAGGCTCTCAAGCGTATGGAGACCATGCACAACTTCTACCTAACAGATAGCTCATCGGCAGCAACAATGTCAGGACTTGCTGCTAAGGTAGAGAAACTACAACCAGACGTAGTATTTGTGGACGGTGTGTATCTTATGATTGATGAGATTAGTGGGGAGCAAAATAATGCTCAGGCACTTACTAACATCACTCGTAACTTGAAGCGCCTAGCACAAAAGATACAAAAACCCATTGTAGTAACTACTCAGGTTCTTGAGTGGAAGATGAAGAAAGGCCGTGTCTCTGCTGGAGCCATCGGCTACTCATCATCGTTCTTCCAGGACGCTGACGTTATCCTTGCTCTAGAGCGGCAAGATCCGGAAGATGACTCATCTCGTCTATTTCGTGTCGAAGCCAGCCGTAACTGTGGCAAGGTAGAAGTAGAGTTACTTTGGGATTGGGAAAACGGAAAGTTCCAAGAATACGCAACACCATAAAAACCTAGGAGGGTTACTATGCCAGAGGCACCATCATTTGACGGATCACAGCTGTGTGCTCAAACAGATCCTGAAATATTTTTTCCACATCCATCCGATCGAGCAGGCATTGCTGCAGCAAAAGAAATCTGTAATCAATGTCCTTTTATTGAACTTTGTTTGAAGTACGCATTAAGTGAGCCTTCTATACAAGGTATCTGGGGTGGTACGACTCAGCGTCAACGCGAAACACTACGTTCAAAGCTAAGGAAGATGCAGAATGTTTAAATTTACTCGGGAAAGCTGCTTAGATAATTGGCAGCGCACTTTGTGGGATGCTGCACAGGAAGAAATCAAAGAGCGTGTGAGGGAAATTCATAGGCCTATCAACGGGCCTGCTGATGACATTACTTGTTCAGAGTGTGCCGTTGACGAGAACAATTACCCGCAATACCCATGCTCAACAATCAAAGCGTTAGACGGTGAGCAGTAATGGCACAACAAAACTATACAGTTGGTGATTCATTTAAAGTTACTATACAAGACGGTACAATGACTATCCGTCATGACGGCTACGATAAAGCATTGGCTGCCATCGAGCGAGTTCGGGAATTGTTAGCCGAACTAGAAAGTACAGGCGAAATGGTTTCGCCCTATTTAGTTGCCAAACAATTTTCTAAAGCGTTAGACGGTGAGCAGGAGTGAGTCAGTATTGGTCATGGCTACTAGCACTAATTGGTGTTACAGGTATGTTCTTTGTAGGCAAAAAGAATATGCTGGGCTGGCTTGTTCTTCTAGTAAATGAGTGTCTGTGGATAATGTATGCACTTGTTACTAAGCAGTACGGGTTTATAGTCATGGCTTTGGCGTATGCTACTGTGTACATCAAGTCTTATGTATCTTGGAAAAAGGAGGAGAAATGATACTTACTGACGATAAAGTAAAAGCCGTCCTTGTTAATCTTAATATTGAGATTGAACGTGAACGCGGAGACGAGATAACTGCTTTATGCCCAGGGCATGAGCTTCGTACCGGCAAGGTAGATCAGAACCCATCATGGTCAATAAATACCGAGACTGGCGTACACCACTGTTTTTCTTGTGGCTATAAAGGCAATCTTTTAACTCTTGTAGCAGAACAAAAAGAGTTCTACACTGAGTGGAATCGACTAGACCTTGAGGGCGCAAAGGCCTGGTTACGTCAGCATTCAACTATTGATCTTCCTATGCTTATAAAGCAGATGCAAGAAGTTAAAGACTCTTACATTGTTATTCCAAAGCCAGTGCCAATGAGTGAAGCACGTCTTGCCTTGTTCTCTCATAGTATTCCTAAGAACGCTTTAGACTCTCGTCTATTATCGCAAGAGTCCTGCAGCAAGTACGGAGTTCTTTGGGATACAGAAAACAGCCGTTGGATATTGCCTATCCGCACTTGGGAAGATAATGACCTAATGGGCTGGCAAGAAAAAGGATATCGTGAGCGTTACTTTAAGAATCGCCCTACCGGTATAGCTAAGAGTAAGACGTTATTTAACAGCAAAGATACTTCCTATAACAAGCGTATGGTTGTTGTAGAAAGCCCCCTTGATGCCGTGCGGCTATACGCTGCGGGTATATCAGGAGGTGTAGCCACTTTTGGTACAGCAGTAAGTCCTGAGCAACTACACATCTTACGAAAAGCAGAAGACTTGATTTTTGCTTTTGACAATGATGATGCCGGACGTACCGCAGCTTTACGTATGCTAGACTTAAGTCGCAAGACAGGTTTTGAATGCAAGTTCTTTAACTATTCTGGGATTGACCAGAAAGATATTGGCGGCATGATGGATAACGAGATCTATAAAGGTCTTGAAACTGCAAAACATTGCGTACTTGGCAAAGCCGCAATTCTTTAGTGAGGGTTAATGTTTACAGGGAACTTACATCCATACCAGGTTGAAGCCGTAGATAAGATGTGCGCTCAGGGCCACATGCTTGTAGCTTATGACCTTGGCTTGGGTAAGACCGTGTTAACAATTGCCGCAATAGAGCGTCTACGTGAAGAGGGAAAGATAGAAGGTCCCGGGTTAGTAATTTGTCTTTCAAGTCTTAAGTACCAATGGGCTAATGCTATTGATAAGTTTACGGACTATACGTCTTTCCCTGTTGTAATCGATGGAACCCCAAAGCAACGTCAACAGCAATACTCTCAATATAAAGATTCACAAGTTGACTATATAATTATGAATTATGAGCAAGTAGTTTCTGATTGGGAATTTGTACGAAAGCTGCCTCGAGCTTTTGTTATAGCTGACGAAGCTACGGCTATTAAAAGCTTTAGGGCTAAGAGGTCTAAAGCTGTAAAGAAATTAAAGTCTCCTTATACGTTTGCTCTTACCGGAACCCCGGTAGAAAACGGTAAGCCAGAAGAACTCTTTTCAATCATGGAGTTTGTTGATCCTAATGTTTTAGGGCGCTTTGACGTATTTGAAGAACGGCACATAGTCCGCAATTATTTTGGGGGAATTGAACGGTACAAGAATCTACCGGTACTCCATGAAAAAGTATCAAAAGCATCTGTACGTAAGCGGCAGCAAGACCCAGACGTAGCTCCATATCTTCCAGAAGCTATCAATGCTGCTCCTATCTTAATTCCTTTTGACCGACCTACTCAGGGTCTTTACAACAGTATTGTTGATGAGCTATTAGAAGATCTAGACGAGGCCATAGCCAATTTCAGTACCCTAAGCCTATTCTCAGAGAACTATGGGGATAAAGAATCTAATGAAATTCGTGGTCGAATTATGTCTAAGCTGGTTTCCTTGCGCATGCTATGCGATCATCCATTACTTTTACAATCAAGCGCAGAACTATATAACTCAACCAAATTTGGAGTAAAAGGATCTCAGTACGCCTCAGAACTTTTAGAGCAGGGAAGGCTGCCAAAGACTATAAAAGCTCCTAAACTAGATGTATTGAAGGAGACCGTCGTTGAGTTTCTAGGCTCTAACAGCGACAACAAGCTAGTTGTGTTTACTAGCTTTGTTTCAATGACAGAGATCATTAAGAAAGAGCTAGAAGCATTTGGGGCAAACACTTATACCGGTAAGATGAACGCTAAGGAAAAAGAGTATGCCAAAGTCGATTTTCAGACTAACCCTAATACTCGTATCCTTATTAGTTCTGACGCTGGCGGGTATGGCGTGGATCTGCCTCAGGCTAACCTACTCATTAATTACGACCTTCCGTGGAATGCGGGATTGGCTACTCAACGAAATGGCCGTATTAAAAGGGCATCTAGTACCTGGGAAAAAGTTGTAATCCAAGACCTACTTATGCTAGGGTCAATAGAAGAGCGTCAATATGAAATGCTCCAACAAAAATTGTCAGTAGCAGACGCTATTGTTGATGGTGAGGGCATTGATACTGCCGGAGGGCTAGACTTAACAGTTGGGTCACTTCGACAATTCTTGCACTCAATTTGATAGTAGTATAGGATGTGGAGAGGGCTATGGCACAAGGAGACTTAGTGAACAACCAGACCCCGACTAGAACAGTCAGAGTATCTGATGAGCTTTGGAACGCAGCTAAAGAAAAAGCTGCAGAAGAAGGAATCACAGTTACTGACGTTCTAATAACTGCATTAGAAGAATTTGTAGAAAGTTAAACAACTAGGAGGGCAATATGCCAGAAGTAATTGGTAAAGAAGATCTGCCAACAGCAGATGATTTCGGTGTGACTAATCTTGAATCTATGTTCAAAGAGTACGTGCACATCAAAAAGAACATTGATGATTTAACCTCACGTCAAAACATCATCAAGAAAGAGCTTCTTTCTTTTGTAGACGCTAACGGCTTAGAAGATGATAAAGGCCACAAGTGGTTTGATATGCCTGCTTATGGCGGTTACGCCGGTATGCAGAAACAGCGTCGCGTATCTCAGACCTTAGACGAAGAAGCTGCGCAAGAACTACTTCGTGAAAAGGGATTGTCAGCACGTTGCTTCCAGCTAAAGCCAGTGCTTGATGAAGAAGAAGTTATGGCTTGTTTTTATGAAGGCTTGCTAACAGAAGAGGACATAGATACTATGTTCCCTAAGAAAGTTACAAACGCCTTTTTGCTTACTAAGGAATAGTCATATGTCATACATGAAGCGCTACCTTGAAGACAACCCACATATCTGCTGGAATTGTGACAAAGCATTTAAAGAATTACTAGACCTAAAAGCACATCAGAGGGAGTACCACGGTGTCGAATCTAACTGAGGAACGCCTTATACAATTAGTCTCTGAAGGACTTAAGGCTTGGGACCCTTTGCTATTTGCTCGCACAGAGGATAGTATGGGTGCAGCATTTATAGCCATAGACATATTTAAAAAAGCGATGGAAGGTTCTATTAAGTAATGAGTACAGACCCATTTGAGGATATCTTCGGATCCCTTGATGAGTTTTACCCAGGCTCTAAGAAGAAACGCCGTCCGGTAGACCCAAAGGTAGAGAGCAAAAAGAAAGCTGCAGAAGACCAAGATTCTTGGGATTCATCTCCGCAGTTGAAAACTTTACCAAATGGTACTACAGTAGAACTATTCAGCGCAGGCACTTTCGCAAGTGCGTTGGGTAGGCCACTAGTTACTATACGATTGTGGGAGCGTAAGGGATACATTCCTCGTGCCCCTTATCGACTAAAGTCGATTATAGTAAACGGTGAAAAGAAGCCGGGCTGGCGCATGTACAGCCGTGCTATGATTGAAAGTGCAATACAAAGCTTTCAATCCAGAAGCCTCCTAGAGGCTCCTCGGATTGATTGGGATCGACATACAGACCTCTCTATGGAATTATTTGAGAGCTGGACGAAGATCCACAGCCAAGAAACCGAATAACCAAAAACGCCTTATGGCCTAACAGAAAGTAAGAAACCAATGGTAAACCGCAATACAAACGTCAACTCATACCTAGATGATGAAGTTGACACCTCAGTAGCAGTTAATGACATTTTTGAAACTGAGGATGAAGACGAAGTAGCAGAACGCTCTTCTGTAGTTCAGGTTGGCTGGGCAGCAGCTAAGAAAGTTGCAGCAAAGGTCAGCAAGTCATACGCATCTGATTTTAAGTTTGAAGAAGATGTTCAACTCATTAAGTTCCTTTCAGCAGAACCTATGAGTTTCTCACAGCACTGGGTACAGCGCACAGGCAAGAAGTCTTTTGTCTGTCTAGGTACTTCACAGTGTCCTCTATGCCGTGCAGGTAACAAAGCAGAAAACAAGTTTGCTTTCTCAATTGTTAACTTGATGGAAGAAGAACCACAGGTACAGATGATGACCGTAGGTCTTCGTCTTTGTGGTCAGTTAGAAAAGCTGAACAGCGATCCTAAGACCGGTCCTCTAGACCGTATCTTCTGGGCAGTTAGCAAGTCAGGTCAAGGCACCAAGACTAGCTACTCAATCATGCCAGTTAAGGAACGCGACCTCCCTGAAGATTGGGATCTTGACGCTTCTGAAGTAGCAGAGCTAATCCGTGATCTACAGCCACTTGGTCCTGACGCATTACGCATGTCAACCAAGGCAGAGCTTACTGAGATTGCTCGCGAAATTCCAGAAGACTAAGATCACATCCTGTAGGGTGCTAAGTCTCCCCCTCCTTGGCTTAGCACCCTACTTTCTTTAGGAGAGCAATATGAATATTGTTATGACTTCCGACCAGCTTCAAGAAGTGGTCGATGCCTACTCACAAGTAGATGAATTTGTATTTGACGTAGAAACGTCCGGCCCACACCGTGGAGATCCACGCCAGAATGCCGTTGTATGGATTGCCCTAGCCACAGAAGACCGGGTAGATGTTATCCCTATGGGTCACCCAAATGGTGAATATATCCGTACCGATTATCCTTTGCTGCCGTCCGCCAAGCTACGTCAGTCTAAAGGCCTTGCTCTACGCCCTCAGGACTACAGTAAGGACGAGAAAAAGGCCGTTAAGGTATTCACGGAGGCCCCAGAGCAATTAACGCCTGGAGAGGTATTTAAGGCTCTTAAACCGCTATTTACAAGCGACAAGGTAAAGGTAGGGCATAACGTAAAGTTTGACCTCCAGAGCATATCTAAGTACATAGGTGGCTTGCCTAGCCCGGCCTACGGCTGCACCCTAATTGCCTCGTTTATCCTAGATAACCAGAACCGCATAAATGGGCTTGGTCTTGACGACTGCCTAAAGCGTGAGTTTGGATACGAGATGGTCAAGGGTGTCGGTAAGGAGATCGAAGCACACAGTTTTGACGAAGTAGCCACCTACGCTGGACTAGACGCTGAATGGACGTGGAAGCTTTGGAAGAAGTTATCCGCTCGTCTTACTGCAGACCGCATGACCAAATTATTTGCTCTTGAAATGGATGTTCTAGAGGTTATCTGCAGCATGGAGCTACGTGGCGCAGACATTGATGTTGAAGCCTTACGCGTTCTAAAGAAAGATCTTGAAGACCAACTAGAAGAAACAAAGGCAGAGATATATGTTGCTGCCGGCAAAGCATTTAACCTTAACAGTGTGAAAGAGAAGCAGACTATTCTTTTTACTCCTAAGAAAGAGGGAGGCCGGGGACTTCGACCAAAGGTGCTAACAACCAATGGACAGAAGAAGTATGACAACGGAGAAGAAACTTTGGTAACTGACTTCTCCGTATCAGAGCAGGCACTTACACATTTTGCCGGTAAAGATGCAGTAGTAGACGGCCTTATCAAGTACTCAGATCTAAACAAGTTGCTTACCACGTATGTAATTCCATACTTGGGCGGAGACATTACTCGCACATTAGCCGGTAAGAGCAAGGTAGTTTCTAAGAAAGCACTCTTGCTTGATGGCAGGGTACACACTGACTTTGTACAGTACGGTACAGAAACCGGTCGATTCTCTAGTCGTAATCCAAACCTACAGAATGTACCGGCTCCACATACCGCAAACGGTAAAGCTATCCGCAATCTATTTGTAGCTCCTGAGGGACACCAACTAATCGTTGCTGACTACTCTCAGATTGAACCACGCATTATTGCATCGTTTTCTAGCGATCGTATTATGTGCGGATCATATCTAGATGGCGGAGATATCTACACAACCGTAGGCGACACTATGGGGGTAGACCGCAAGGCCGGTAAGGTTCTAGTTCTTGCTATGGCATACGGCGTAGGCCCAGACAAGATTGCTGAGCAGATCGGCTGTACCGTAACAGAGGCAAAGGATCTGCTAGCTAACTTCTCATCTAAGTTCCAATCGGTGAATCGTTACCGCCGAACTGTTATCACTGAGAGTAGGAATCAAACTCCCATTCCATACGCAACTACGATCTTGAAGCGTCGCCGTTATCTCCCAGACTTACGGTCTTCTGAGATATGGAAGCGCTCAAGGGCAGAACGCCAAGCATTCAATACGGTTATCCAAGGATCTGCAGCAGACCTCATCAAAGTTGCAATGGTCCGGGCATACGCTATGATACCTAGTGAAGCAAACTTAATATTGACAGTTCATGATGAACTAGTAACAGTTGCCCCAGACCATCTGGTTGAAGAGACGGCTGAAGCAATACGTCAGGCCATGGAAGGCATAGACGTATTAAAAGTACCATTATTAGCAGACGTTAAAACCGTCCAGAGGTGGGGAGAAGCAAAATGAGGCTTTTTCGTAAAAAGAAAAATAAAGAAGTAACTATAAAGACCATATCGCCAGGCGTACAGATTCGTAAGATCATTTACGATTCTGGCGTTAAGCATCCAGAACTAATTGCAGAAATGCTAGGGCTTACGCCTCTATCTATGGATGTAGCAGAAATGGAAGAGTCAGCAAGCGAGGAACGCTTAGCAAAGTTAGCACCAATCCTTCCTGTAATTGAAATGCACTCTATGATCTCAGCACAGATAAGTGCTATGACCTACTTTGCATCAGCAATGGAAGAGGGAGAAGGAACTCCAGATGAAGAAGTGTTTGATGCAATGACTACGTTATTCAAACACGTATCATTCTCAGCTGCGGTATCTTGCATGGCTGCTCTGGTAGACTTAAACTTAATTAAAGAAGGATACAAAAATGAGTAATGATTGGTGGAGCAAGAAACTAGGAGACGCAGTACCGGCTCCGGTGTCTCGTCCTAGCGCACCTACCGGACCTATACCAAATGTCCGATACGTACCTGAGGGTGAAGTAACTAGTACCCCTGTTCAATATGATGCAAATCAAGATCAGCTTGTAACAAAAGCACAGAGTGCTCGTATGAATGATGCGTGCCCAGGATGCTACTCAGGTAACTACTTTGCACCGCAAGGTACGCAGCTAAAGCGCTGCTATGACTGTGGGTATCCTTTGCAGCAATCAGGTAGTGGTGCTGGTATGCCATCAGGTTCTGCAGGCCCATCTACTCCTGCCAAGCAAGTATCTACCGCAAATAACTTCAACCCCTCAGTAATCGTAGACAGGATCGGATAATGATGACTTTAAATGCAGAGGTAACAAAGATTGCTATGTTGCTTAACAAGAAGATGGGACCTGGCACAGTAATTAGGGCCAGCGAAGCTCAGCTTCCTACACGCATCACTACCGGCTCTCTAACCTTAGATGTTGTTCTCGGTGGAGGCTGGCCTGTAAATCAGTGGACTGAAATTATCGGAGAAGCCTCAAATGGTAAGACTGCTTTAGCACTAAAAACTGTTGCAGCCAACCAAGCTAAAGACCCAGAGTTTACAACTGTGTGGATTGCAGCAGAGCCTTTTGACGTAGGCTACGCACAAATGTGTGGCATTGACACAGACCGTGTCTTTGTCGTTTCAACTAATATTATGGAGGAAGCATATGAAGCTGCGATTCAGTTCTGTGAATCTAAAGCTGTTGATCTTATTGTTATTGATTCTCTGCCTGCTCTAGTACCTAGTACAGAAGACGAGAAGACTATGGATGAGGCTACCGTTGGTCGCGGAGCTTTACTTACTAACAAGTTCTTCCGCAAAGTCTCAAAGGCTACTAAGCGTTCTCTCATAGATAACGAACGTGGCATTACCTGCTTACTCATTAATCAGTTCCGTATGAAAATTGGAGTAATGCACGGAGATCCTCGTACTACGCCCGGAGGCCTAGGCAAAGATTACGCTATGGCAATTCGCGTAGAAGTTAAGCGCGACGAGTGGTTAGAAGTAGGCGTAGGCGAAGGTAAGCGCCGATGCGGTCAAACAATTCGTGTACGTACTATTAAGAATAAGACTTTCCCACCACAGCAGACTGCATACCTAGATTTCTGGTTTGCTGATGGAGGTCCATTAAACGCCGGATCCTATGACACTGCAAAAGAGATTATCTCTCTATCTATTATCAATGGAATTGTAGAACGTCGTGGTGGCTGGCTATACTATGGAGATAGGAAGTGGCAGGGAGCTGCTAATTTCCTTGAGTCAATTCGTGAAGAGATTGACTTGAAAGAACAATTATCTAAAGAGGTTATGGACACTCTACGGACATCACCATTACTAAACATAGAAGACGAGGAATAACATGAAACTATCACGTATCACAGGCAAACAAGCGTTCTCTCATATGAACATTTGGCGCCTAAATGAAAAGAACGGATTCCTAGGTTACTGTCACCGTACCTGTCAGAATGCCTGGGGATTGCCGGCTAGGTACGCATCAGCAATCGATGCTTGGAATCATATCCCAAAGCAGTACCGCAATACCGATCCTACTAAAGCTCCTATTGGAGCACCACACTTCTGGGAAGGTGGAGAATACGGTCACGTAGCCCTTCAGTCAGATAAGAAGGGCTATGTAATTGGAACTGATGCTCCACGCCCTAACTACATTGGCATTGAGCGTATTGATTTCTTTAGCAAGCACTGGGGAAAGAAGTATCTAGGATGGTCAACTGTGTACAACGATACTCATTTGCAGCTAAAGGATATGCCTAAGTAATGAAATCAGAAGGTCAGAAGCAATCTTTAAAGCATGAAAAGCGTTTAGAGAAAGCCCTCGGAGGACAGCGTTCCGCTGCCTCCGGGGCCTTCTGGTCTCGTAAGGGTGATGTTAGGACTCCAGACTTGTTAATCGAACACAAGTGGACGGGCAAAAAATCATTCACACTTAAGTCAGATGTACTAGAAAAGATAATCATGGAGGCCATACTTGACAGTCGTACTCCAGTCTTAGGTATACATCTAAACGGGAAAAACTACGTGCTCTTGGAGGAACACGATTTCGCAGAACTCCGAAACTATAGAATAGAGCATGAATGTACGACGACAATGAAGACGACGTCCCCTGGGCTTGGCGATACAAAGCTAAGTGTAGAGGAGTAGACACCGAGATCTTCTTCCCTCCAAGGGATAAAGAGCTCTACACGGACATAGCCGATAAAGCCAAAGCTATATGCCTTGGCTTAGACGATCAACCGGCTTGCCCAGTTAGAAAAGAATGTTTGATCGAAGCTATAAAAAACGACGAACTTCATGGCATTTGGGGTGGCTTGTCACACCGTGAAAGAAATGCTATGGTTCGTAAATATACAAATGCCGGAATGACACTAGAAGATTGGTTGGATCGCCCTAATGCCCTCAAAACCCCAAAAAATAGCAAGCAAAAACCTAAAAGCTTTTCTTGATGCTAATAAGCGTGTATCAAGGATTACAGGTCCGCTAGAACGCTACATACTTGCACGTGAGCCAGAGTTCCGTGACCAGAGTTATTTACATCCTAGCGACCTTATTAAATCTGAATGGTGTGCCCTGCACGCTTATCATCAATTAACTGGGAACTATGTAGCAACGCAAGATAAGCCAACTCTACGTACCCAGTCGATCTTTGATGAAGGCCATGCTATCCATCACAAGTGGCAGACTTGGATTAAACAGATGGGTAATCTATATGGCTTGTGGTCGCTACGAGACGGCACCACTGAATGGGGAACTAGTCTAGACGGCGATTACCGGGAAGTCCCGCTGCAGAGTAAAAAGCACAAAATTAAAGGGCACTCTGACGGCTGGGTAAAAGGATTAGGTAATGATTTTCTCATTGAGATTAAATCAATGGGCGCTGGCACCATACGCATGGAGGCTCCAAGCATCCTAATAGGTGCTAACGGTGACCTAGAAGCTGCTTGGAGGGCAATCAAACAGCCTTTTAGGTCACATATGCTTCAAGGCCAGGTATATCTACACCTGTGTCATTTAATGGTAGAAGAGGGCCTGATAGAGTCAGCCCCAGAGTCTATAGTGTTCATATATGAACTCAAAGCTAATCAAGATTACAAAGAGTTTGAGGTTATGTACGACCCTGAGTATGTAGCCGATATCTTTGAAAATGCTCTAGACGTAGCCTGGGCAGTTGACAACAAGCGCCCACCTGCGTGTAATATTGATCCAGTTAACGGTTGCAAGCGTTGCGCCACATTTAGGGAGGACACAAATGAGTAATAGTGCTTACGCATTAAATTCGCTAAGTAAAAAAGGTTTTCAAATTCCAAGCAAGCCTACATATGAAGTACCTGCATTGCCCGTAGATATCACAGAGCTTCACGATGAAGATCTTATGGAGCTGTTTGTTACCCTAACTAGTTGGACTGACTACGTAGCTCCACAAGTTGCTGTCGCAGCAATTGATGAGCGTGAGGCTGAGCGTTATGTATCTGTGCTAGAAGCTACAGCTATGGTAAACAACTGGAAGGGCGGTAGTGGTGACCGTGTAACAATCGCTAAGGCTAACATCCTTCTAGACCCAAAGGTTGTAGAAGCTAAACAAGAACTAGACGAAAAACATGCTTACCGCAAACTAGTTGAGGTATTGCTACAGAATCTAGAGCGTGACTCAGCATTAGTTTCTCGTGAATTAACTCGCCGCACCTCAGCTAGTGCTGTAAAGACTCGATCAGGAAAGTATTCGTTCTAATGAGTAAAACGTCAGCTAACTCATCTAATATAAAAATATCAAAGTTAAATCATGACTCTAATATTTGGAAAGGTACGAGTCGAAAGGACCATTTTACCGTGGAAATACCCGCACCTATTATTAATAAAACAACTATAACTAAAGAACAAATAATAGAAATTGCATCTTTATTAGATAACATACTTCAAGATGCTTTAGTAATTTGTGAAGAAGACTGTTGTAAAGATCAACTTACTAAGACCGATATCAATGCAATTTCTCGTTCAATTGTAGAGGTTATAACTAAAGACCTTTTACTACCAAAGTTTGATGTTCTTGAATATCAAAAACAAATACGAGATCTACAGAAAAAATTAGCTGTTGCTGAGAGTACAAAAGACATACATAACTACACCAAACATAATACGTATAGCAGCTCTTCGTGGAATGAGAAAAAGGATCTACGATGATAATAGGTCTATCAGGATACGCACAAAGCGGCAAAGATGAAATAGCAAAGATTCTTTTGGATCAAGGATTTGAGAGGGCTGCGTTTGCAGATACATTGCGTGAAGCATTACTAGCTTTAAATCCTATGGCTGGATACGGAGTATTTCTTAATGACGTAGTAGCTATGCTTGGTTGGGAAGACGCTAAGCGCAACTACCCAGAAGTACGTCGTTTATTGCAACGCATGGGCACAGAAGCCGGTCGTGAAATATTTGGTGCACAGATCTGGGTCAATAAAACTCTAGGCAAACTAGACCCTACAAAAAACTACATCATAACTGACGTACGGTTCCAAAATGAGGCTGACGCTATTCGTGACCTTGGTGGTCAAATGTGGCGTGTAACTCGTCCCGGCCATGGTCCTGTCAATAGTCACTCATCTGAGGTAGCCTTGGATAACTACGTGTTTGATTACGTAGTAGAAAACAAGGGGGACTTACAAGAGCTTAAGGCATTAGTACTTGCTTTAGTAAAGGTAAGGGCATGAGCACTAAATCATTTGGAGATAAGGCAATCCTTAAGGGCCAGGTCTATATTGGCATAGACCAGTCCTATACTGGGTTTGGCATTACTGCAATTGATAAGAAAGGCAACTATTACACCGAAGTCTATAAAGCAGAAGGCTCCGGTATTCAAAAGCTATGTAACATCCGTAACTATGTTGAAGATTTCTTATCAGAACATGATGTAGCAGGGATTGCCATGGAGGGATACGCATTTGGCAGGGAGTTTGGAGTAGCTCTTTCAGGAGAACTTGGAGGCATGGTCAAACTCTTATTATTTGATTTATACCCAGGAAATGATGCCGCCAGGTTCCCATTGATCGTGCAGCCAACCAGCTTAAAGAAATATATAACCGGCAGGGGAACTAAGGTCAATAAGAATCAAATACTTCTAACTGTGTATAAGAAATGGGGAGTAGAGTTCAATGATGACAATGCCGCAGATTCCTACGGATTAGCACGAATTGCAAGGAATAAGCACGATTTTGACTACGAAAAAGAAGTTTACGATAAGTTAACAACCAAATAATGGTAGTGTTTTCTTAGAGGGCGCTCAACAATCGGAAAACTAAGGAATAAAAATCGTGAGCGAAACACAAGAAAAGCAAGAAGAAAACTACTTACGGGTAAGTGGTGGATCAAGTGCACAACAAGTTGGTTCAGCTATTGCCCACGCCCTATATGAAAGCCCAGTAGTAAAACTACGTGCGGTAGGCGCTTCGGCCGTAAATCAGGCTGTAAAAGCTATCGCAATTGCACGAGGATATGTAGCCCCTAGAGGACTAGATTTGATCTGCAAACCAGGTTTTACATCTATTGAGTCCAGAGAAGGCACCATTTCAGCAATTGTATTTACTATTACTGCAAGTTAATGCTGATAAATTAAGCCGTAAAGCTTACGGTTTACATATAACTCTATTCTAGAATGAGGTAGAAATGGCTAATTCGTCAAGCGACGTAGATGCAGCATTGGCCGGTATGGCCAAGACAGGTGCGCCTCGCGTACCAATGGGTACCACAGCAGTTGACTCTGCGTCATACCCATCAGCAACTGACACTGGTTCAGCAACTTTGGTTCCTAAAGGTAACTCAAAGTCTGTAGACCCAGCAGCAGGTGGTAAAGCAAATCGTTCAAACGTGCTTTCACCAGCAGTCGGTAGAGGCCCTGAGCGTAACGGTGCTCGTTATTCAGTTTCAGTGAATACCGTAATCCCAACCGCTCCTGAAGCTTCATCTACACAGGCAAGTGGTCGTATCATCGCACCTTCGACTAATCGTAGTCGCAGCGTATTTGACGATGGTATGGGTTCGTCCTACAATTAAATAATAACTTAATACTTATAAGTGGGTGGCCCTCCGGGGCCACCTTAAAATCGGGATAACAATTGGAGTATATGCATGTTGGCTGAGGCCTTAAAAGAATATAAACATACTCGCGCTACACAAGTTAAGTTGTGTATTGTAGGCGGGTGGTCTTCTAAATTGTCTGAGGAAGATCAAGCAAGTTTTAAAGAAGCGTTAGAAGATTATTCAATATCTGCCCGCTCATTATTAAATATCCTAAGCAATGTTGGTGCATCGTTTAGCCTAGAGGCTCTTCGTAAACACCGTAATCAGGAGTGCCCATGCCAAGCTTAGGTTCGGAGTTAGCAAAGCTACGCAAAGAAATGCAGTTTGATGGTCCAGAATGGCCAGTAGTACAGCCTGCAAAACCTATTATAATTAAGCAGCCAGCAGCCCCTAAGAAAACCCCTGCATTAGTAGGTGGTTGGAAGACTGCAGTTGTTCTACCAGATCCACAGATCGGCTTTCGTCAGTTTGATGGCGAAGAACTAGATCCTTTCCATGATGAAGCTGCTATGAACGTAGCTCTTCAAATTCTTAATGCTGAGCAGCATGACGGTGGCGTACACCAGGTAGTTAACCTTGGTGACTATATTGATCTTCCAGCACAAGGCAAGTATGAGCAGGAAGCTGCATTTGCGTTTACTACTCAGCATGCAATTGATCGCGGTAGTTTATTTGCCGCAGAACAACGTGCCGCAGCTCCAAACGCAAAGATAGTTATCCTTGAGGGTAACCATGACCGGCGTATGCAGAAGTTTGTACAAGCCAATGCGCTATCAGCTTTTGGTCTACGCCGTGCTAATACTCCAAGCTCGTGGCCGGTAATGTCTATGCCATATCTTCTACGCCTAGAAGACTTTGACGTAGACTACATTGACGCGTATCCAGCAGGAGTCTGGTGGATTAACGACAAACTTCGGGCAATCCACGGCGATAAGGTTCGCAGCAATGGCTCAACAGCAGCTGCCTATACTAACGATATGCCACATATCTCTACTATCTTTGGGCACATTCATCGTCAAGAGATTCAGTCAAAGACTACCTTTGACCGGGATGGTCGCATCAAGGCTATGGCTATTAGTCCCGGATGCCTATGCCGTGTAGATGGCCATGTCCCTAGTGTAAAAGGATCTGTAGATTCCAATGGCAAGCCAGTAACCTACTGGGAAAATTGGCAACAAGGTATAGCTGTTATCCGCTATAAGGATGAAGGCTCATTCCACGTAGACCTAGTTCATATTGATGAAGGCAAAACTCTTTATAAAGGCCAAGAATTTATCGCCAAGTAAGTTGCATCGAACAGAGGGCTCACCAGAAATGGTGGGCCCTTTGTCATTACTAATGATAATAGATGTGGGAAAATAAAAGAATGCAGCCAGAAGTACCTCAGTTTGATCCGAAAAAGCATGTCAAAGTATTTCGCGGATTAAGCTTAGCCACAGGTTTTGAAACTGATGTTAATTACAATCCAGACGCTACTGATTACCACGACGGTTGTAGAATTTGTGGTGTAGAAAGTCCTTCTGATCATACAACTGGAATGCATTGGACTGACACAAAAGCCATTGCTAGCAAATTTGCTACAGGTTTTAATACCGAACTAGAAAATCCCGGAAAACTTTATGAAGGTTTTGTAGATAAATCTGATGTAATGTCTAAAGAAGAAGTGTACAATAAAAACATACCCAAATTTTCTGGACTAGCACAAAGAATTTATGGCGATCAACCAATTTCCATAGCCCAATTGCACGGAATAAATGATTTAGCGGAAGACTCTACAAAATATACCAATCCGGAAAGGGAAGTTCCTTTAAGAGCAGGGGCTAAGGCGTATGTAACAAAAACAACTGATTTTATACCAACGGAAGAAAACCCAAGAAAACACCACAAAGTAATAGTTAAACACCCAAAACCAATTGAAATGACAATTAAACAGGAAAAAAGTTAATGAGTAGACCCGCAGAGTTTTGGCATGGAACCCACGTTGCCTTAAATCCTGGGGATATTATTTCCCCTAGAAATTCTCGAGGGGGACAGTCTAATTTTGAAACCACAGATTCTTCCAAAGATCTAACTGGTTGGAATCCCGGCCATGTAGCTTACGCTACTGACTCCGTTGAAATAGCAGAATGGTACGCACAACATGCCGCTAAAAAACATGGGGAAGGAAGAGTATATAAGGTAGAGCCGGTCAATCCTTCTGATTTAGAGGAAGATAAATATGGGGGAGGCTTTGATAAGCCTGCCTATCAAAGCCCATCTGGATTCAGAGTAGTTAGTGAACATCGCTCTGGAGTATGTAGAAAGTGCTATACCTTACGGAATACTGAAGGAAAATGTACTTGTCCTGACAACTCTTAATAATTAAAGGAAAATAAGGGAATGGGACTAGAATTACCAAAACTTAGCATTGCCGATCTTACTTTTAGACATAATTTTAAAGATCGTGATGGAAATCCTTCAGATAACTGGAAAAAGTATAGATATCAAACTATAT
>Ga0214923_10000566_pt1 | contig 55167 bp, 40 predicted proteins | sample LL1510_MetaG_FD_177993 | JGI IMG/M metagenome (GOLD analysis project Ga0214923, IMG submission 177993) | Freshwater microbial communities from Lake Lanier, Atlanta, Georgia, United States - LL-1510 | ecosystem: Environmental > Aquatic > Freshwater > Lake | place: USA: Georgia | collected...
TGAACAGTGAACCCTCGTTGCAACCCTTCAAAATAGTCGCCTTTGAATTCTATTTCCAACAAAGAATCGGCATCCATATGAGCCCCGGAATCAGCCATCACCGGCGATGGGGAAGGCCTGACCAGATTCAAAAGCAACCTTGCCGTTGATGAAAGGCTGAGTTGACCCGCGGTTAGCATGCCCCGTAACAACGATTGGCGGTGAGATTCCATGGAATAGTCTCGGCCCGATCGTTTTTTGCGTTCGGTCTCAAAAATCACATGCCCTGGATGAATGGGAAAAGGGCAACATTTGGTCACAAATTGCCCATGCTCTGGCCTGAAATAAAAGGCAACCCCAAAGAACCCCGGCGTTCCATACGTTGAACACGATGGGATTACAAACTCCAAATGCCGCCTCAAGGAATGTTCTCGGTCATCGATGCAAAAAAGTGCCTGAACCTCAGCGGAAGCGGGTTTTTGGAGCCGACGATCCGATGAGAAATTTGCGGCCAATTTGTTCAAAACCTGCCGATAATAAGTCCATTCATAGGCCTCTTGCCAACAACGAAGGATGAACCAATCGCCGGAATACTCTAAATCATTGAATAAATGGGGATAAGGTGGCGTAACATGTTTTGATAAGGGCTCCCAGCCCTTGGGGAACTTCTGGTCCAGGGCATCAATCTCCAGTAAACATTCGAACCAAACCCAATCATAAATGGAAATCTTTCGCGTGTCCAAGAGGGCGCCTTCCTGAAATTCTAAGGTGGCTACCATGCCGGACCAGCCGGGATGCTCCAATTGTTGGTCCCACAAATACGCCTCAAAAAACCGGGGATCCCCTACCAAAATTCCAAGCAAATCTTCCAGGCTTGTTTGGGCATTATGTAGTAAATGATGGGCCCTGCGCTTACCAAAAATCACGCCACCGGTTGAACGATCCAATTGACGGAGGTTCTCCAGCAATCCTGATTCAACAAAAGGAAACTTCCAAGATGAAATACCCTGATCCAAATAGGCGGCCACCATTCGAAGCAACAAAGGGTGAACGGCCTTGTTCAGGTTCATTTTGAGGACATCCTTCCAGCCTTGGCGAAAACCGCCTAATCTCCCTCGGTAGTTATAGTCCAAACGGCTGTTCAGGGCTTTTTTTAGCCATTCGTTGATCTGTTCAGAAGGTATTGGGCTAACGACTTTGCCATCTTTGCTAAGTCGTTGTTGCTGTAGGCTCCACCGAATTCGCTCTTCCAGGATATCCTTTTGAATGCGGCCTTTGGCGTACAATGCCCGATATTCTTCCAAGGAGAGGTAGGTGGAATAACCAAAGACCTCGGCTGCTTCAAAACAGGCCTGGTGAAAACTACGGTCCTGAAAGCCATGCAGGGTGTTATGATGAATAAAATCTTTCAGAGATGCCTGCGATGGTAGGTAATGCCTGATATGCTCTAAGGCCTTTTTTATTGATAAATTCATGGATTATTGTCTTCGAATTAGATTCAGGAATAAAAGGATGGTAAAGCGATGGCTTTACCATCATGGAACGTATCCAACCCATCGTGCGCATTCAAGCACCCGATGTGGAACCGTTCAAAATCCTGATCCTTACGAAGGAATACGCAAGGCGTGATGCCTCAAGTACAAAGCCGGCGGTACGGCTAAATTCTTTTCTCCAATGCGTGCCCACAGCCCGAGGGCAGCAAGACTCTTCCAAGTATTGAAATCTAAAACACCCGACTGAAAATAAGGCCCAGAGCTGTTTTCGTCAACTCCTTCGATGCCTGCTTCAACGATAATTTCCAATTCCCCCAAGCCGGTTTGTTGCTCGTCCATCGGGAAGGAGCGACGTTGAGCTTGATTTAGGGAAGAGGGTACATTTGCGGAGTACCTGGCTTCCGAATTGGTAACTTGTAAATTTTCATGAAAAAGGCCCCTCCCACTGGGCGTCAAAAAGGCTACGGCGAGAAACCAAACCGTGAACCTTTGCCATACAGATGACTTTTTCGTCTTCAATTTCCGGCTTTGAATGCTCAAAAGTACACGAAAATAGAAGTTTCTTTCTACAACTTAAAACAAACTACCTATAGGTCCGTTAGCAGTAGTATTACTACTATCAATATCTTTACCAGCTCAGAAACGCCTGTTTGAATGCTAAGTGCCGCCCCATCCTCATCCAAAAACCTTTTTGTCAAGGACCCTTTGAGCTCGGTTCTTGGCCAAAAGCTTTTGAAGGAATCGGCTCGTATGCTTGGTGAGGATGGATTTGACGCCTTTACCCTCAAAAAATTAGCTCAAAACCTGCAAACGACCGAAAGCTCGGTCTACCGATACTTTGATAACAAGCACCGACTTTTGGTTTACCAGATCAATTTATACTGGGGTTGGTTGAACGAACAAGTGGATTTAAAGTGCTGCCAAGCAGGGCTTCGTGGTAAAGAAGCCCTCAAAAAGGCCTTTGAAATTATGTGCTTCCCGGAGGCTCATTCATGGCCATCGGAAGGAATCTCGTACGATTGCATGCACAAAATTCTGACGCATCAATCGGTCAAAGCGTACTTCAGCGAACATGTCGACCATGAAAATCAAGGTGGGGCCCATCGAGCCCTCAAATCCCTGGTCAAACAAATGAGCGAATGGCTGAAAGAAGGATCCCCGGACTTTGAATTTCCCAAATCCCTGATAAGCACCCTTTTGGCATCCGTCATGATTCAGCCTTTTTATGCCGAGCACCTTCCTTCGCTTACCGAATTACCGGCCCCCAATCCAACCAACTCCCAAACGGCACAACAAACCTTCCGGTATATCTGTCAAATACTCGATCGACTGACCATCCAACCCCTAACTGTTTGAACCATACCTCATGGCAGCACCTATATACTCTAACCACGATAACACAACCCCTGTCCAAAAGCTCTTCAAGCTCTTGGAGAATTTCAAATCCGAAATCAAGGAGATTTACCTCTTTGCGCTCTTGAACAGCTTGGTGTCCCTCAGCTTGCCTTTGGGACTGCAAGCCATTATCCAATATCTAATTACCGGGCAACCCTCCTCGTCCTTGTATTTAATTATGGGGGTCATCGTATTGGCAACCATCCTTAACGGCTGGATGAACATCCATCAACTCAACATCAGCGAACATGTTCGGCAAATGCTCTTCGTTCGGGGAGCTTTTGACTTTGTCCACCGCATCCCACGCCTGGATTTACAGCGCTTGGTCCGAGGCTATGTCCCCGAAATGATGAACCGATTCTTTGATGTCGTTGCTATTCAATCCAGCCTCCAAAAGGCCTTGATGGACTTTAGCACCGCCTTTTTTCAAATGATTTTTGGGCTCTTGCTTTTGTCTTTTTACCACCCCATTTTCATTGCCTTGACCTTGGTTTTGTTGTTATTATTCTACTTCGTAATCATTCTCCTAGGAAAAAAAGCCCTGTATTACAGCATCAAAGAATCCGGCCACAAATACAAAGTTGTGTTCTGGCTCGAAGAAATGGCCCGACTTTCTACAACACTACGCTTACTCCCCAGCCTGGAACCAGGAATCCGAAAAATGGACGCCGAAGTCGATGCCTACCTTGAAGACCGCAACGCCCACTACCGTATCCTCAAAATTCAATATTGGGGGCTGGTGGTCATGAAATTGCTAGTTATTGCAAGCCTGATGGTCTTGGGGATTATTCTACTCCAAAAACAACAGATTAACTTAGCACAATTTGTGGCTGCTGAAATTGTGGTTTTGCTCATAATATCATCCCTTGAAAAAATCATTTTTCAAATGGACTCAATTTATGACCTGATAACCTCCGTAACAAAGGTAGCCCATGTGGCGGATTTGCCCTTGAAGGAAGCCTCAACGGTTGCGCCCGAACAACGCTCCGAAATCAACGCCAAAGGCCCCTTGTCCTTATCGCTTAGTAATTTGAGTTTCAAATACGATGATAGCAAACAGTGGAAATTTCGTGATTTAAACCTTCAAGTCCAAGCAGGTCAAAAAATCTGCATTAGCGGTCGCGGAGGCAGCGGGAAAAACACTTTGTTAAAATTATTAACAGGAATTTATAGCGCCTCCCAGGGACAAGTACTGATCGACCAAAAGCCCCTGGAATGGATTGATCGCTTAACCCTGAACAAACGTCTGGGTCACTGCTTAAACACCGAAGGGGTTTTTGAAGAAACCCTTTACAACAACATCGATTTAGGCAGCGGCTCTGCGGCTGATAAAATTATGCAAGCCTGCAAAGTTGTTGGGCTCCAACCTTACCTAGACCATTTGGAAGAAGGCCTCTTCACACCATTACAATCAGAAGGTTCTCCACTATCCGCAACCGCGGCCAAGCGCGTAGTCCTTGCGCGTTCTATGGTTCATCAACCCGGCCTGATGATCTACGAAGATGTATTTACCTCGCTAACCCAAGAGGAAAAAGCCGAAATCTACCGAACCCTGACCAGTCAAACCTGGACCTTGGTAGCCTTCAGCAACGATCCACTTTTGCAACAAGCCTGTGATCTGCGTTACGAACTTATCAATGGACAAATCTCTCGACTTTCCTAAGCCTACGTAATATCCTATGTTGAATTTATCCCCCCAATCGGTTGAAAAGGTTTATCCCAAAGAAAACCTCGAATCCTATAAGCACGGCGAAAAAACACGTCCTCCGCACCGAATCCGGCATTGGATTATAGGCCTGGGAATCCTAGCCCTCCTCTTCTTGTTTATGCCTTGGACCCAGAACATTCAAAGCAACGGGTTTGTTACCGCTTTACGGCCTGATCAGCGACCACAGACCTTGCAGTCCATCATTGGAGGACGCATCGAGAAGTGGTATGTACAGGAGGGCGATACGGTCCGCAAAGGAGACACCCTCCTTCACCTTTCCGAAATCAAGGAAGCCTTCTTTGATACCTCTCTCTTGCAGCGTACGGCCAATCAAGCAGCCGCAGCAGCTTCCAAGGTCCAGGCCTACCAATCCAAGGTGGATGCCTTGGAGCGTCAACTCAAGGCCCTCCAAGCCAGCAGACTCAACAAGCTGGACCAGGCCCGTAACAAATTAATTCAAGCCAAACTCAAAGTTGAATCCGACAGCAACGATTTGGTGGCTGCCCAAACACAGTTCCAAATTGCCGAAAGCCAATTGGACCGTTCCAATGCCCTCTACAAAGAAGGCCTCCAGCCCATCAACGAGCTCGAAGCCCGACGCCAGAAGGCCCAAGATGCCCGCGCCAAAAAAATCACAGCCCAAAACAATTTACTCAAGTCCCGGAACGAAATCATAAACGCCGAAATCGAAATCAATTCGCTCGATAACGATTACCAGGAAAAAATTGCCAAAGTCAATTCCGAAAGTTTTGCGGCCCAATCCGCTTATTTCGAAGCCGAATCAGAATACAACAAATTATCCAACCAATACGCCAATTTCCAATACCGCAACGGCTTGTACTGGGTCTTGGCGCCCCAAACCGGGGTCATCACCAAGGCCCGCAAAACCGGCTTGGGAGAATTGGTCAAAGAAGGCGAGGAGATCATCAGTATTTCGCCCATTCATCCTGAATTGGCTGTGGAATTGTATGTCAGGCCTTTGGATTTACCCCTTTTGCGCAAAGGCAACAAAGTTCGTTTCCTTTTCGACGGTTGGCCCACCCTGGTCTTTAGTGGTTGGCCCGGCCTGAGTGTTGGTAGTTTTGGTGGTGTTGTAACGGCCATTGATGCCTTCAGTTCGGACAACGGGATGTACCGCGTATTGGTTCGTCCCGACCCCAACGAGGCGGCCTGGCCGGAAGCCCTCAGGGTCGGATCGGGGGCCCAGGGCATTGCCTTGCTCAACGATGTACCCATCTGGTACGAAATGTGGCGGCAACTAAACGGCTTCCCGCCAGATTACTACGATATCCGTCAAATCAACGAGGGCAGAAAGGGCCCTTCAGTCCAAAATTCAAAAAAATAGAATGCTAGGGCGGTCACATTTTTGTTCAGGGTTGGGGGTTTTGTTTCTGCTGGCGAGTACGGTGTTCGCATCGCAGGGACCCGCCGATAGCCTAAGTCTGCAGCAGTTCCTAGCAAGGGTTCGGGCGAGTCACCCCGTCATTACCCAGGCCCGTATTCTGGCCGATCAAGGCCTGACCCAAATCCGTGAGGCGCGTGGGGCCATGGATCCCCGCGTGACTTTGATGCAGCAGCGCAAAACCTGGGAGGACCAATTGGAATTGGGGCTCCGGGATTTTGACCTACGAATACCCACGCTTTGGGGACCCGATATCATGCTGGGTTACGATCAAAGCGAGGGCTCCAAGGTCAATCCCCAATCGACTTCCATTCCCGGTGGTCAATGGAAAAGCGGGATACGGGTGCCCTTGGGACGCGAAGGTTGGATCAACCGTAGACGGACCGATCTCCGACAAGCGTATGCCATGGCCGATATGGCCGCTTCCCAAAGGGATAACCTCATCAACGATATCCTCCTCGATGCCGCCCAAGATTACCATCGCTGGGAAGCCAGCCAACGCCAAACCGATATCTATACCGAGGCCTTGGGGATCGCCAACGATGTGTTAAACTTTGTTCGTTACGCGGCAGAAATCGGAGAAAGGCCCTTTATCGACACCTTGGAAGCCGGTATCCAACAACGAACTTGGCAACAAAGGTTGGAAGAAGCGAGAATCAAGGAGATCGAAGCCCGCTTTGCCTTAGCCGTTCATTTGTGGGACAGTCTTGGGGTCAATGAATTAAGCCGTAACTATCGTCGATCCGTGCACGCCTCGGCGTTGCCTACACCCGCCCCGGTTCATGATTCGGCCACCTATGCAGGCTTCCTGGCTGATCACCCCCGCCTCCAACTGTTGAGGAGCGATATTGCCCAACAAGAACTTGAACTGCGTTGGTTGCGAAGCAGGCTCATGCCTCAATTGGATTTGGAATGGAGCTTCACCCCGTTACCGGGATCCTCGCCATCGTATAACATAGCTAATGGCGGCCAATTCACGGGGATTAATTTGGATATTCCCCTCTTTCTGAGACGCGAACGAGCCCGGATTGAACGACAAAAACTCAACATAACCTCCCGACAATGGCAATTGGAATGGACCGGGGCCGGCCTACGTCAGGAACTGGAGCGAAGTTTGCAACAATACATCCTTTACCGCAATCTTTTGGTTTTACAAGAAAAGTTGGTGGTCGAAAATCGACGCATGTTGGAGGCCGAGAAAACCCGGTTTCAGGCTGGTGAAAGCAATGTTTTTATCCTCAACCAACGGGAAGTCAACTTGATTAACGCCGAAGTCAAAGTCGTTGAATTGCAATTGCAGCAACATTTGAATGTTCTCCAGCAATTTCACCTGAGCGGACTGATGAATCGCTACGCTTTGCCGCGTTAATGCCTTCAGCTTTGCCGCATTAATTCCATTCCAGGCCCCGGGTTAGTCCTCCTGAAAGTCCAGGTCCCTGCCCCAAGTTTCATGGAGGTGGGAGAGGGCCACAAAGGCGAGGCCCAAGCATACCATGCCAACAGCCAAGGCGGCATAGGTTTTGGTGGTCCACGTCTGACCATAACGATAACCCAGGGTAATCAACACCGTTGATCCCCGTACAAAATTGGGGACCGAAGTGGTGGCCGTTGCCCGGAGATTGGTCCCAAAATGCTCGGAGGCCATGGTGACAAAGACGGCCCAATACCCGGTTGCCAATCCAAGGGCCACGCAAAGCAAATAAAAGCCGCTTAGAGTAGTCACCATACCGGACAAATAAACGCCAATCGTCAAGACCGTCAACCAAAGAAAAGCCCGAACTATCTTTTTTCGGGTTCTAAACCGTTGACTCAGAGCCCCGCTGAGAAAATCCCCTGCCGTCAAACCGGCATAGGTGCACATGACCGCATAGGCTGGATTGACCCTGCCTTCCACCCCCAATTCACCGGCCAATTCAGGGGAAAAAGTAATCAAAATTCCCACACAAAACCAGATGGGAACGCCAATAAGAATGCTATTCAAAAACAACAAGGCCCGGGAACGAGGTGTAAACAACTTCCAAAAGGCCCCTCGGTGAACGTCCGTCTTGAGGGCTTGTTGGAAAATACCGGATTCCAAGGCTCCAAATCGTAACAACAGAAGAGAAAAGCCCAAAACACCCCCTACAACATAAGCCGTTTGCCAGGTAAAATTGGAAGCGACCACCCCGGCCAAAATCGCACCGGCCGCGCCCACCGTGGCAACCACGGTGGTCCCGTGACCCCTGCGCTCCGGAGTCATTAATTCGCTGACCAGGGTAATTCCAGCACCCAATTCCCCGGCCAATCCAAAACCAGCCACCAAGCGTATCCATGCATATTGTTCCACCGATTGAACCCAGGCATTGGCCAGGTTAGCGGCGGAGTACAACAAAATAGACCCAAACAAAACCGAGCGCCTTCCCACTTTGTCGCCCATCACCCCCCAGGCAATGCCCCCAAGCAACATCCCAACCATTTGCATGTTCAGAATAAAGACTCCATCCGCCTCCATTTGAGTATCCAGTACACCCAAATCCCGTAGGCTGCTGACCCGTACAATGCTAAAGAGAACCAGGTCGTAGATATCCACAAAGTACCCCAGGGCCGCCACCAGAACGGCTTGCATGACCCTCTTGGAGGTGTCTTGGGGGGTGTTGGCCCCAAGGTTGCCGGCTTCATTCATACAGGACCACGTTAACTTCGTTCTAAATTAGGCTCAAAATGACCAACCTTCCCTCGCATCTCTGTTACAGATTGTGGGCCCTCGTGGCTCTTTTCCTTGGGGCCCTTCTGCCGGCCTCGGCCCAACGGTATTTGCAGCCCGTTATCGCCCAGGTCCAGACCCTAAACGCAATCAACTACGGGCAGGCCGTTGCCTCCAACGGCACCAACCAAACCCTTGCCATGGATTTGTACCTACCGGTGGAGGCCAATGCGACTCCCCGCCCCGTGATGTTGTTTTTTCACGGAGGTTCTTTTGTGGGAGGAACCCGCAACGATGCGGTAATGACCCGTCTCTGCCAAGAATTTGCCAGGCGGGGTTATGTTACAGCGACTGCTTCGTATCGACTGGGCGTTAGTATCGGCATCACCACTCCTTTGGATGCTGAATTTGCCAAGGCAGCCATCCGGGCGACCCAGGATGCCAAGGCAGCCGTTCGCTTTTTGAGACGCAGTGTTGCCGATGGAGTTCCGGGTCAAAGCGGTCTCAATCCTTTTGGTATCGATACCAATCAAATCTTTATTGGAGGGTATTCTGCAGGCGCCATCACGGCATTGCATGCAGCGTACTTTCGGGATACGGCATTGGCTACTCCGCTAATTCGCAATATGTTACGAGTTGTTGGCGGAGGGCTGGAAGGCCTGTCCGGGAATCCTGGTTATTCCTCCAGGGTCCACGGGGTTTTTAATATGGCGGGGGCGCTTTTGGATTCCCAATTGCTCCAGGCGCCGGTGCATCCGACCGTTCATTTCCACGGGGTGCAGGACGATGTCGTTCCCTATGCCAGGGGTTACGCTACCTTTTTGAGCAACCCCATTTTACAATTGGACGGATCATCCCTCTTGCATCCCCGCATTCAACGACTGGGGGCGCGATCCCAATTGCACAGCTTTGCAACGCTGGGGCATGACCTGACCGATACCTCCACAACCAACTTTATTATACAGAAAACAGCGGAGTTCTTTTACGCGACGTTGACCTCGCTCAAAACTTTGGAGCATACCCCGCTGAGCCTACGCGCCTACCCCAACCCCGCCCAAGACCAAATAACCCTGGAACTACGCGGCTCAATCGCTGGACTCGGCACAAGCAGGGATGGTATCCGCTACCAAATCACCGATGCCTACGGTCGTTGTTGGTCCCAAGGAACATGGATGGATCCGCTTCAGCCGCTTGCGGTGGACCTCTCATCCGCTGCCCCGGGGGTTTATTTGCTCAGGGTCAAGGACGAGAAGGGGCGGGGGGCAGAGCTGCGCTTTGTGAGGCGGCCCTAAATACCTCTCTGCCTCCTTTTTGGAAGATCGCAAGGGGCCCTGATAAAGGCCCTGGTATAGGCCCTGGTACAGGCCCTGGCTATGCGTGCCTTGCCTAATTTCGCGGCCGCATGCGTTGTCTGATTATTCGCCCAGGCCTGAGGCTCTTATTGTTTCTCCTGGGATGCTTGGCGGGTTGCCCCAACGGGGTTAGCATGGCTCAAAGCCTCCCCAAACCTAGCCCGGACACCTTGGTGCATGCTCCCTGGCTACGCGAAGTCCTGGTGGCCGGGACGCGTAACCGCAAAAGCACGGTCAGCCTCCCTCTCCCAGCGACCGTGATTTCGGAAGAACAAATCAAACGCTCCGCCACCCTCCGCCTCAGCGATCTTTTGCAAGACCAAAGCGGTTTGATTCTGCAACAAGGTTTTGGGACCGGAATCCAAATACAGGGCCTGGGTCCGGAGTACAACCTCATCCTTTTGGATGGAGAGCCCCTCATCGGTCGCAGTGCCGGAACCCTCGAACTGCAGCGCTTGGGATTAAACCAGGTCAAACGGGTCGAAATCGTCAAAGGTCCGTCCTCGGCTTTGTACGGGAGCGAAGCATTGGGCGGGGTTGTTAACCTGGTCACGGACGATTCCGAGAACCACCAAAACCAGGGGTCGGCCTCCCTTCGAGTCGGCACCCTCAACTCCTTGGACCTGGGCATCCAGGCCCAGCAAAGAATTAGCAAAAATCAGCCCGCGTTTTGGGACGGGGGGGTCCATTATTTCCAAACCGATCAATACAGCCTAAGGCCTTTCACCCAATCCCCTTTGCTCAGCCCCCTCAAACGCTTTTCTCAACAACAAAAATTTCGCTGGTCGCCACATCAGGACCACCACCTGGTCATGCAATGGCGCAGCAACCATGATCAAAGCGAAAGTCTTTTGTCAGCGGTGACCAATGGTCAACGCGTGGAATCCCTTGGCAACGAACAAAACAGCGAACACAACGTGCGCCTGGATTGGGTTCACCAGCCATCCCACAACTTCAAAAAATACAAAGGGCGGCTGCGCTTGTACGGCAGTCAATTTGACAAAAAACAAAGCCTCGAAAACGCAGACGGCCCTCTTTACAGCGATGGCTTTGAACAGCGTTACCTCAAAGCCGAATGGCAAGGTATATGGACCTCATCATCTCAATCCGAATGGGTTTACGGGATGGGAACCGTTCGCGATGCGGTGCGTAGCGAGCGATACGGGGGAGATATGCAAGAAAGAACCAACCCGGTTTGGTATGTGTTCCAACAATGGGATCATAAGTTGAATGAACGGGCTTCGATGCTTGCAGCGGTTCGCTTTGACCGTTACCAACTCTTTGGTTCGGCATGGAGCCCCAAGCTCGCCGTACAATGGTGGCAAAATCCTTTGGTCAATTGGAAACTATCCATCGCAAGAGGCTTCAAGACCCCTGATTTCAGGCAATTGTACCTGAATTTTATCAATCCCGCTGCAGGCAATTACCGGGTTCTGGGAAGCCTGAACGCCCAAGAAGTTATTGCCGCTTTGGATTCAGCCGGGCTCATTGCATCACGTACCAATGAGTTTGCCCTGCTTCAAGAATTGAGGCCGGAATATTCGACTTCGATTCAATGGGGGCGCACCCGTTACGGCCGGAGCGGGATCTTGGATTGGCGCTGGGAAAGCCATTGGTTCGGACACCTGCTCGAGAACATGATTGACAGTCGACCGGTGGCCATCCAAACAGACGGTTCCCAGATTTTTTCGTATCTCAATATCAACCGTGCCTACACCACCGGTATCGAAAACAAACTAAGTTTGGAGCATCCACGTTGGTCTGCCAACCTGGGTTGGCAAATGCTATGGACCGGCCGGCCGGAGGATTGGGTTCGCATTCGTAACAAAGAAGTATACACCCGAGGAGAGGATGGATTCAGCCGACTGATGCGGGCCTCCGATTACCGGGGCTTGCCTTTTCGCTCCAACCAACAAGTGCAGGTTGGCTTGACGAGGATCGTGAAAAGGAGTACTTACCTCCGTTGGCAGACCACCTACCGTTCCTCTTGGTTGACGGCCGATACCGACGGTAACGGGCTCTACAATCGTCAGGATTTGCGGGCTTCCGGATTTGCGGTGCATCGGCTGGTGGGAGGCGGGCCGATCGCCTGGAACAAATCCGGGGTGGTGCTCCAATTGCAAGCCGGGATTGATAATCTATTCAATTATCGCGATGCGTTTTTTGTACCAAACCTTAACCCCCGTACGTTGTTTATCCAAATTGAATGGCGCCCTGCGTCCTAAAAAATCCCCCTCCTCATCGCTTCAATACCTAAACCTTCCCATGAAAAATCTCAACCCCCAACCCAGCTTTTCCTTCAGGACCCTTTTCCTTTTCGTAGGCTTTGCGTCCCTGACGGTGGCTTGCGATGACGACAATAACATCCTTCCGCCGGTAGGCCTGCAGGCTGTTACCGTTCAGAACTTAATCGCCGATACCATTATTGGAATAACCCCCGGGGTACCCCCGGCAGGCGGGATTCCTTACGGTGCAGGAAAGTTCACTTTTTACAGCCTTGAGACCAACAGCATCATTCCTTCCACCGATTCAGCAAGCAATCGCTGGGATTTGGGCTTCCGCGGCACGACCATCATCACCAATTCGGGCAGCAGCGGACCAGGGCAGGGTGGTGCATTCGTTTGGACCGGGCTCTTCGCCGACCTAAAATCAGTGCCCGCCGATTCCACGATTCGGGTGGATGCCGCGCCCAACTACGCCATCCCCGTCGGCAGCGGCCGGGCCTGGTACACCTATTCGCAGGCCGAACAGCTGGTACGCCCGATTCCCGGCAAAATCCTGGTTATCCGCACCGCCTCCGGAAAATTTGCCAAGGTTGAAATTCTGAACTATTACAAAGGTGGGGTCACCCCAGCGGTCACCGAACCCGATTCGGTCAAATACAAACTGCAACGTCACTACACCTTCCGTTATATCCTGCAACCCAACGGAAGCCGGGATTTTTAATGCCCGGAAGTTAAAGGAACCTTGTAGCGGGGAGCAGAATCGAACTGCCGACCTTAGGGTTATGAATCCTACGCTCTAACCATCTGAGCTACCCCGCCTCAAAGGACATCGGTTCCACCGCTTTTGGCGGTATGGGCGCCAAAGATACCAATTATTGGGTCTTGGAACTGCATTTTTTGCTGCAGTAACGAACCTGTTCCCAATTCAAGAGCCATTTGCGCCTCCAGGTGAAGCTTCGACCGCATCGTGGGCAGGTTTTGGTGGGAAGGAAGGGCTTCCGATGAGCGGTGGCCATCCGATTATTGGGCAGGAAACAGGGCCTCCATGGCCTGCCTACGGTATTCAAAAATTTCCTGGAGCTGACCGCGAATCAAGAGATGCTGAGCCAAATCCCCCAAAAGACCCATGGGCGGTATGTAGCTGACCCTATCTTCCATCCAGGTACCACCATCCCCCGGGGTCAAGCGATGCTCATGGTGCCAGAAACGGTAGGGGCCCAGGACCTGCTCATCCACAAAGTAGGAGCCGTGTTCGATTTCCGAAATACGGGTGACCCAGGTGGTTGTCCAACCGGGCAAGGGTCGAACCCGGTACGCGATGATCATCCCGGAATGCATAACGGGTGGCAAATCCGGGGTTTGAATTTGAAAACCCATGCGGGGTGGGGTTATGCGGGCCAAATTGCGGGGGGTGGCCACAAAGTCCCAGAGGGTTTCCGGGGAGGCCGGCAACCATTGTTTTTCGTAAAGCTGATAAAATCCCATGACCTTTTAACACTTCAGGTAGCGCTTCGTTTTGATTCAGGGGGTTTTGAGGCGATTTTTGAGCAAGGAGCGCCACGGCGCGATGAACCACCCCCATGAATCGTTTATCCCGTATGCTCATCAAGGCTTTTGCCTTGCCCTTGGTGGCGACTTTTTTGATTGTGCAGTTCATCCTGGTCATGCAGTTTCTGTGGCTTTACATCGATGACCTGGTGGGCAAAGGATTGGAGTGGTGGGTCATCGCCGAACTCATTTTTTACGCCTCGGCAAGTTTTGTGCCCCTGGCCCTTCCCCTGGCCCTCCTTTTGGCATCCATTATGACATTGGGGAACCTTTCGGAGAATGGAGAATTGACAGCGATCAAAGCTTCGGGAATTTCGCTTTTGCAATTCTTGCGTCCACTCCTGCTCGTTGTCGTAGGAATTTCGCTCCTTGCCTTCTATTTCTCGGATACCTTGCTCCCGTCGTCACGGCTCAAATTCGGTTCCCTCCTTTACGATGTGCAACAAAAAAAGCCAGCCCTTGCCATCAAACCCGGCGTCTTTTACCAAGATATTGAGGGTTATTCCCTGATGGTCCGTCGCAAGGGCAGCGATCCCCAAACACTCCTGGGCGTTTGGATCTACGATCGAACCAGTTCCGGATCCTATCCCCAAGTCACCTATGCCAAGCAAGGCCGCTTGATTCACAGCCCGGATCAGCGATTTTTGACCATTGAACTCCGCAATGGTTTCACCTACGCCGACCGTTCACCTTCGGGCCAAGCCAACCCGGGCGATGGGGAATCCAGGATTCGTTTCAAAAAGCAAGAAATCCATTTGGACCTCAGCCAACTCAAGCTGCGACGCAGCGATGAAAGCCTTTTTAAGGATTATTACTCTATGCTCAATTCCAGGCAGTTAAGACAAGCCATTGACTCTCTTCGGCGCGATAACAACAGCCGTGATTCAGCCTTGAATGCTTTAATTCTGGGTCAGTATCACTTTGGACGACCGAATTCAGATCCCGTAATGGATTCGGCCGTGGCCAAAGGAATTCCGCCTTCGACTTGGAACGACCCCGAACTATCCGGGGAGGCCCTTCGCCAAATTCAAACGGTGCGATCCTATACCGATATGAAAAATCGGGAAATGAAAAGTCGGAGAGAACTGACTGCGCGTTATGTTATCGAATTGCACCGTAAATTTTCCTTGTCTTTTGCCTGCATTCTTTTGTTTTTGTTGGGAGCGCCGTTGGGGGCCATCATACGCAAAGGGGGGTTGGGCCTACCGACGGTAGTGGCTATTGCGGGTTTCTTGGTTTATCATATCCTGACCATGACCAGCGAAAAACTTGCCAGGGAGGGCAGTTTAGCGCCGGAATGGTCCATGTGGATTTCCAGCCTAGTCCTCTTGCCCGTGGCTTTGGTGCTGGTTTACAGGGCTAACCGAGACCGAACCTTTCGCTGGATTAGCTGAATATACAACCATGGATGCGCCCGCCTCTTCCCTGAAAGTCCTTCAGGTTTACAACCGAATACCGTACCCGTTACGGGATGGAGGGGTCAAAGCAGTGCACCACATGGCGAATTGTTTGGAACAATTAGGGCACAGCGTTCGTTGGTTTTGCATGAATCCCTCCCGGAACCGGGTGGAGCCCTCGGACCTTCCTACAGACTTTGCCCAAAACCGCAACATGCTAACGGCAGACCTGTCCAGCAATGTTTCGTTTTGGGGGGCTCTTTTTTCTTTGTTGGAACACCGATCATACCACCTTCGTCGCTTTGAACAGCCTGCCATTTATGAGCGAATTCGTCAAGCCATCGAACTCGAAAAACCCGATGTCGTTCTCATGGAAGGCCTTGCAGCCGCGCTTTACCTGCCCTTGTTTCGGCAATACCCGGTTCGGGTTTTCTACAGGGCCCACAATGTCGAAAGCGACCTTTTACGCCAAAAAGCTCGGTCCTATCCCCGCTGGCATCCTTTGTTCTGGTGGCTACGTTTGGAATATCACAAAGTTTTATCCTTTGAGAAAAAAACATTGAACCAATCCGATGCCGTTCTGGCCATCAGCGCTGAGGATGCCATTGTTCTAAAAAAATGGGGCGCCTCTCAAAAAAACTTGATTACCTTGGGCTATTGGCCTGAACCCTCGTGGATGGAAGAGGCCATCACAAGCCATCGTAACACCAAGCAAAATGAATTGATTCAGAACCGGCGCGGGCTTCGACTAGGATTTATCGGCACCTTGGACTGGCTCCCAAACTTGGACGCCGTGCAATGGTTTTTGGAGAAATGGGCCCCCTGCCTTCGCTCGGTGCAACCATCGCCGACTTTTCACCTGGCCGGGCGCAAAATGCCGGACGGCTTGGGAGCCGGCATCCCGGAGGTGGTGGTTCACGGCGAAGTTGACGACGCCACCTCCTTCATGTCCCAATGCGACCTGTTCATTATGCCCTTGCGTATGGGCAGTGGACTCAAAATCAAAGCCCTTGAAGCCATTTGGTTGGGCATTCCCATCTTGTCAACCTCCTTGGGAGTTCAGGGGCTGGGCCTCCGCCCTCGCATCGACTACTGGCCGGCCGAAAATCCGGCCGAATTTCTTGAAGGCCTTGAACGACTCAACCAAGACCCCCACCTTTTGGACCAATTGCGACAAAACGCACTTCAGACCCTAAAAAATAACCTTGAACCAGATCTTCAACGAAAAAGCTTGTCGGACTTGCTAAACCCTTTAACTTCGGATTAAGCCCATGTTGTCATTTGTTACCGGTTTGCTTTCATCGGCTGCGCTCTTTCACAGCTATGTATTCTATCCTTGGCACATGCGCCGCGCGGCACGACATCAGGAGGACTTTGAGCCCTTGGAGTCTTTTCCGGAAGTGGTTGTTCTCATGGCAGCCCGAAACGAAGAAAGGCATATCCGCCAAAAAGTCCTTTCTGTTTTTCGCTCATCCTACCCCAAGGCCAAAATCAAATTCTATGTCGGTACCGACTCCTGCACCGACCAAACGGATCCTATTCTGGAGGATTTATCTACAATCTACCCTGGTTTGAAGCATCGCCGCTTCAGCCAGCGAACGGGAAAACCCAAAATCATTCAGGCCCTCTACGAAGATGCATGCCACGAAAATCCGGAAGATGCCATCCTGGTTCTTACGGATGCCGATACCCTATTGGAAGAAAAAACCTTGGCAGAATTGGTCCTTCCCTTTGGAGATTCCAGGATAGGTGGTGTACAGGCTCGCATATTGGCCGTGCACCCGGAGCATCCCACAGCCGGTAAAGTCTATGAATCCGAAATTCATTACCTCGAACGGGAAATGATGACCAAACAAGGCGAATCCAAGCGGGGTTGTGTTATGGGGGGTTACGGAGCCCTGATGGCCTTGCGATCTTCCGATTTTGAAAAAGTCCCCGATGGCTTTATTGTCGATGATTTTTATTGGTTTGCCGCCCTCTTGCGCAAGGGAAGGCGGGTGGTTTTTGCACCCCTGGCGGTGGCGCGCATGCCTATCGAAGGGGATGCCAACGTGCAATTCCGACGGAAACGCCGACTCGGTAAAGGCAACCTTCAAAATTTATGGGAATTCCGCTCACTGGCGATGAATCCACGGTTGGCCTATGCCTGGATTTCCCACAAAGTCATCCGCTGGCTCAGTCCTTGGCTTCTGATGATGACGGTCCTGTCCTGGGGTTGGACCATAAGCGGTAGTGTAGGGGGCCTGCTCTTGGTTCTCATGGGCGGTATCGAATTGACCGCTCTTTTGGTTTTGATTCAACGCAACCGACGAACACCCGAAATTTGGGCCAAGCGCCTGGGAGCTCCCTTGCATTTCCTGCACATGAACCTGGCCTTGGCTCTGGGAGCCTGGGATTTGTTATGGGAAAAGTTACGAGGCCAAAAAGCCCAGGTCTGGTGGGATAACCAAAAATCCTAGAAGCCTACCGACAGCCCTCCGCAATACCCACGGTATTCGCCCAGGGTAAATGCTTCGGCATGAACAGCAATCATAAGAATCTTGGCCCTTACACCAACCCCCATTCGCAGAACCCGATTGCTCTTGGTTTCAAGATCCAAAGGCTTCTCCAAAGACGTCCATTCCTCGGTGAATCGTAAGGGATTGTTTGGGTCCGGGGTCAAACCGCTGCGCACCGGATAATTTCCCTCAGCCACCAAGCGAAAAGTGGATTCCTGCATCCCCAAGCTCGCAAAACCGGTCACCATGAGAACCTTTTTGGAGAGAATCAGACCCAGGCCCGTAGCTCTTCCCTCCATGCTGAGCCGTTGGTTGGAAAAATCCTCGGAACCGTTGATCCGATAATTTGCCAGCACCACATTTCCTGGCAGATTGCGGGGGTAATCCGATGCGCTTGGACCATCAACCCGGGTATCCAAGGCATAACCCATCCGAGAATGATTGGCGTAAACACTCATGCTCAGTGGAAATCGTTTGAGAACAGGAATCCACTGCAAAATCTCGTGTTTGAACCCAACACCCCAAAACCGAATCTCACCCCGTAACAAATTATCGGGCACCAAATTACCTCCAAGAGTTGAAAGGTCCAGAACGGGCGCGTATCGAATGTTGATTTCTGTGTTTTTGATGAGACCTATATTCGCTTGGATATAGGGCGCAAACACATTGCGCATCCCCAGCCCCTTGAGCAGATCCGGCAAGGTATCCAAAGCCACCGATCGCAGTCCACCCGGAGCAGTGGAGTCTGCCACATTCCCAAAAACAACCCACGAAGGAGATACGGCATTTCTTTCTCCGGCAATAGTCGGAACCCGATCGGCCTGCCCGCCCAATGGGCGTATATTCTGCAAGCCCAAGGCATTGGCATCAAAGGTCCTGTCTGTTTCGGGCAAGGCCAACATCGTAGCCCCTGCCTGCACATTAAAGCGCAAAAGCTTAAGAGAATTGGCCGTATTAAACCAGTTTTGACCCAGTGCCTGTGAAAATCCCCGACCCAAAGGGCCCACATAGGCCTCCACCAAACGATTCGCATCTTCGCGTCCCCCGGATAACACGGCCAGGGCTGCATCCTGACCACGCAATCCAAGGCTGTTAAGTCCAAAAACAAGCATTAGCAAGATGGGACGAATGTAAATTTTCATAAGATTGGAATTTTGGATCGAAGGTGGGCTGGAATAGCGAAGATAAGTCGGGACTATAAATCAAGGACTGCCTGCATAACTTCATCAACCTGCAGTCGATTCATGCAGGGATTGTCAGGAAGAACGCAGCGGATTTGACCACAAGGATTGCAAGGCAGTTTTTTGTGCAAAGCCTTGAAAAAAGGCACTTTAGGGGAAAATATTTCGGGTTCTCCCGGCCCGAAAAGCCCGACAGTGGGGCATCCCGAGGCTGCAGCCATGTGCATGGGCCCGCTTTCGTTTCCAATCATCACACGAGCCCCCTCCAACAAGGGAATTAGACGCGATAAGGGACGGCCCTCCATCCAAGCATGCGTATCAAAATCCAGCATGGCCCGAATGCGTTCCACATCCCCTTGCTCATCCGGTGTTCCAACAAAAACAATATCCAGACCCATTTCGGCGTGCAATCGACGGGCGAGTCCTGCCCAACTATGGATGGACCATCTCCTTAACAGTTTTCGGGCTCCGGTATGCAGTATCGCATATTGCGTCAAATCATGCCGATTCAGAAAGAGTTCGGCCTCCATACGCGCGCTTTGAACGGATTTCAAAAGCGTTTGGCCGGGTTCGTGCAAATTCAAACCTCGAAGGCACTCGTCCGGATTCGTCTTTAGCCAAGGCCGCGCCAGCACCAAGTTGATATCCCATTCGTGGAGCTGGGCTTGGCCGACCATGCGTCGATACAATCGAATCCTGCCCCGATCCCTTCGCACCCGCACCCCGCTCCTCAGGGCATAGGCCAGGCTCTTCCAATGACCCCTCCCCTCTAGGATTACATCGTAAACCGTAGCAACGGGGGGTGCTTGTCCCATCCAAACCTTGTGCAAACCAACCTGGCCCTCCATCCATTCCCCGACCGAAGGATTGCACCAAAGGTCCATAATAGCCCCGGGATTGTCGTTCCTTAGGGCCTTAATCATGGGCAGGGTCGTCACCATATCTCCGATTTCGTCCAGCCGGATAATCAAAAAACGCATTGGATGTTTCGCTGATAAATCCGCCATTCTCCGACGACGACCCAAGGGATGCAGCAGGCGAACCAACAGAGGCCAGAACAACCCACAAAGGGCGGAGACTCCAAAATACAAGCGCTCGTTTCGCAACATCTTTGCAAATCTGAGCACAAACAACCCTTCTTGGAACGCTGACCCCGGTGTGTGGTGGTACCTAAGCCGTATTTTTGACCATAAATCAAGCGTTGAGACCCCAAAACCATGCCAAACAGCCATAACGAATACGATTCCTCGGGAATTTTTCGGTTCATCTGGAGCCACCGCCTTTTGCTGGGCATCGCCGGCCTAAGTGGAGCCTTGTTGGGTGTCCTTTTTTCATCCTCCTGGTTTGTCACCCCCTTGTACGAATCCAAAGTTGTTTTTTACCCGGCAACCGTGAACTCCATCTCAAAGGCGCTCCTCTCGGACAACCCGTCGGACAAAACCGATGTTCTGGAATTCGGGGCCGAGGAACAAAGCGACCAGCTGATTCAAATTTTGTATTCAGACGACATCCGCGATAGCATTGTTCGTCGGTTTGATCTGATGAATCACTACGAAATCCCCGAAAATGCAAAATTTCGTAACACTTTGTTGCAAAAAGAATACGAAAAACTAATCCGGTTCAAAAGAACCGAGTACATGTCGGTCGAAATCACGGTAAGAGACCGAGATCCCAACATTGCAGCGGAAATCGCTAACACCATAGCCTCGCTTCTGGATGAAACCAAAAACAAAATTCAGAATGTCCAAGCCAGCAAGGCCTTCAAAATTGTTGAAAACCAGTACCTTGCCAAAAAGGCTTGGATTGAAAAGCTCAACGACTCTCTTAATTATTTTCGTTCACAGGGAATTTTTGATTACGAACTCCAAACGGATCATTTGACCGAAGTTCAGGTGCAATCCTTGTCGACCCGGGCAGAGGCCCAAGGCAAAGTTGAAACCCTGCGAAAACTCAAAGTCAGCGAATCCGACACCGGTATCATTAACAACCTTGCAAGACTGCGCGGTAGCGAAGCATCCTTGGCTGATTTGGGTCGACAGCTCAAAATACTGGAGCTTTACGGAGGCGCCTACAATTCGGTCAAAGAGCAGCTCGAAAAAGAGAACGAAGAATTGGTCAAAGTCCGTCTTCGCTACGATCGATCCCGCGTTGACCTCGAAGAGGTCATGCCCGTCAAATTCCTGGTGAACTCAGCCCGACCATCCGAAAAGAAGGCCTACCCGATCCGTTGGCTCATCGTGGTCTTGGCCGGAACGGGCTCCTTGGTACTCGCCGCCCTCTTCGCCACCTTTCGTCTTCATTTACAGGAACAAAAGGATTAATGCAGCGCTGGGCCTTGGGACTGTTGGCCGGGGCCTGGGCGCTGGTTTTGGGGGCAGGTCTCGCCTTGGAACAGTGGTGGGTGCTTGCCATCCCATTTGGTACGGCCCTTGTGGCCTTGTGCGTCCTACGTTTGGATGCTGCCCTCCTCCTTTTGGCCGCCCTAACACCTCTGAGCATCCTGATCGACGATCCTTCGCTGGGCTTTGCCGTGCAAATCCCAACGGACCCTTTGATGTTGGTCCTAAGCGGGGTTCTCGTCGCACGATGGCTCTTAATTCAACCGCCATCCAAGGCCCTGCTGACCCATCCCATAACCATCATGATTGTGTTATGGACCTTGTGGATGCTGTACACAGTTCCAGCGTCTTCGGATCCCTGGGTTTCTTTCAAATTTGTACTTTCCAATACCTGGAAGGTTTTACCCTGTTATTTCGGCGCCGTCATTCTCTTCAAAAACAACCTTAACATTCTTCGATTTTGGTGGCTGTACCTTGTACCCCTGGCTTTTGTGGCTTCATGGAGCATCTATCAGCATGCCAACGATGGTTTTACCAAAGAGGCCAGCTATTGGGCATCGGAGCCATTTGTTATTAACCATGGAATATACGGGGCCATGCTGGCCTTCCTCATACCGTTGGTTGTCATTTACCTGATTCAACCCGAGGCCCTGGGTAGCAACGCCCGCTATCGGCCTTTGTTTTTGGCCCTCCTAATCCTCCTGACCGTTGCCGTGATCATGAGCTACACGCGGGCCGCTTGGGTGAGTTTGGCCGCAGCCCTGGGATTTTGGCTGGTCCTGGTATCGGGCCTGCGGTTTCGGTGGTTTATGACCGCCATTGTCCTGGCCACCGTCCTCGTGGCCCTCAACAGCGGACCTCTGTTGATGTTTTTGATGCGTAACAAAACCGATTCCCAAGACCGTCTGGACAAGCACCTTCAATCCATCTCCAATGTTCGCAGCGATGCCTCCAACTTGGAGCGTCTCAACCGTTGGGCATCGGGTCTGCGCATGTTCCAAGAACGACCTTGGTTGGGCTGGGGGCCTGGTACGTACATGTTGAAATACGCGCCCTATCAAAACCCCTACGAAAAAACCATCATCAGCACAAACAACGCGGATGTTGGTGGTATTCATTCAGAGTATTTTGGGCCTTTGGTTGAGACCGGCGTTCCGGGCTTCCTCCTTTTTGCAAGTTTGGTTTTGGCCTCCCTTCAAAGGGGTATGGTTTTGTGGCGACGTTTGAGCCATCCTGAACATCGGCGGGATCGGGCCCTTTCCCTGGCCGCGGTCCTCGGACTTGTCACCTACTACACCCACGGATTGCTTAACAATTACCTGGACATGGACAAAACAGCGCTTTTGTTCTGGTCCATGTTGGCGGTTTTGGTAGCCTTGGACCTGAAAACCGCACCCAAAAAGGTGCAGACTTAACGCCGGGTATCCAAGGAAGAAGAGAGGGCTGACCCCAGCACATTAAAACCCAGGACCATCGAAAAAATGAGTCCAGCCGGAGCCCAAACAAGATGGGGAGCCCCAAGGAGTAAGTAAGGATAATGTTCCCGCAACATAGTTCCCAACGATGGAACCGGAGGCTGGACCCCCAGCCCCAAAAAGCCAAGTCCGGACTCGAGCAAAATGGCGGATCCAAAAACCGAAGCAGCCATGACCATCAGGGGTTTCATCAGGTTGGGCAAAAGCTGAACGGTCATCAGGTGCCAATCCGAAAATCCCATCATACGTGCCGCCATAACAAATTCTCTTTCACGCAGTGCCATGACTTGACCGCGTACAATACGGGCGACATCCACCCACATGGTTAACCCAATGGCCACAAAAACCTGCCACCAACCCCTGCCCAAAGCCAACGAAAAAGCCAAGACCAACATGACCGAAGGAAGGGACCAAACCACCTGCATTAGCCAAGACAAAAAACGATCAACCCAGGATCGATAAAAGCCAGCGACCATGCCCACGATGGTACCAAAAACAAGGGCCAAAATCATGGCCGCCAAACCGGTCCCCAACGAAACCCGGATACCCCAAACCAAGCGGCTTAACAAATCCCTGCCCAAAGGATCGGTGCCAAGCCAATGCCGAATCACTCCTTGGTACATCAGCGGCTGTACGGCCTGATCCGGGTCCTGAGCATTGGCATACGGTGTGGAATCGGGCAAGGCATAAACCCCAAAAACAGAGATCAACAAAAGCAAAACCAAATACCCGCCACTCAAAAACAAGGCCATCTGCACAGACCTCGACTGTTGGCTAACTCCCTTCATCTTTCAACAAATTTAACCGTAGTTCCGACCCTTCCATGTGAATTTACCCCGATAACCAGCCAGACCTGCCCCCAAGGTATACGGTAAATACCAAAGCTGCGTCCAAAACATGAGACCCCAAGGGGCTGAACGTTCGTAAAAACCAGCCACAATGCGCGCATAATAACCATCCATCCCCGCTTTGAGGGCCCAGGTTCCCAACGCCAAGACAACAAGCCCGGGCATTCCCTGGCACAAGCCTCCTAGGAGCACTCCCAAAAGAAGGGCATGCATGAACCATACGCTTTTGAGAATAAGCGAAACAAGAGGATCGGGGTAGGCGCCTTGTTTGGATATCCAACGAATCCGTTGAGCCAAAAATTCCCGTACAGAACCCAACGGCGGGGTGTCTACCAAGGCTTGCTTATCCAAACAAAACGCCAAAGCAGTTGGTCCACGCAACAGGCTAATTTGGTGCATTAACAAGTCATCATCCCCGCCTGGATGCTTCCAATTGCTGTCATAGGGCGCACATTCCAAAAAGGTCTGGCGATCAAAGGCCATGTTCCCCCCGTTGGAAATCACCGGACGACCCTGCGCCAACGTAGAAGCGGCAATCGCATTCAAGGTCATGAATTCCAGGGCCTGGCTCCTTTCCCAAAGCGTAGGGGTCGGAGATAAACGAACCGGGCCGGCCACAAAGACCAAACCTTCACGGCTGGTTATTTTGGATATCATCGAAGCAATCCACAGCGGTCCGGGAACACAATCCGCATCCGTTACCAAAATCCAACGCCCCAGGGCCTGTTCAACTCCAAGAGCTATTGAGCCCTTTTTGTGCGGAGGAAAGCGGTCGGTACCATTGCGTTCCAAGACCCGAAAGGCCAACCCTGTATGTTGCTCCAAAAAAGTTCGGACTTGCTCCGCTGATCCATCGGTGGATTGATCGTCAATCCATAACAATTCCCATGCAAAAGAAGTCTGCTGCTTTGTCAAAGCGTGCAAGAGCGGATGCATGCGCTTGGTTTCGTTTCTGGCGGCTACAAGAACGGTCACCAAGGGCCCGGCTTCTTCGCCTGGGCTTATAGATCCCTTGGAAACGCCCCCCTTGAGGTCCAAACGGCGATAAACATCTTGCTGATTGACAGCTTTTTGCCAACCCCTTCGAAAAAACACCAACATGCTTCTGTAACAAAGCAAAAACAAAGAAAAAACCAAACCCAACAACCACATCATGGCGTCATCGTTTTCCCTCGAATGCTGAACAACCACCAAACTCCCCCGGCAAGGGCCGGAAATCCTATATTGGTAAACCATATGAGCCAAGGCACCAGCATGGCATGGGTCGGCACCGGAAGCATCGACCCAAAGACAAAGAAGGCAGAGAGGCCCCGCAAACCCAATTCTCCCAGCACCCCCAAAGGGGCAAACCAGTTTAAAGCCAAAACAAAGGCTACCAAAAAATAAAGGGAAGCACCCTCCGGTTTGAGTCCTAGAAGTGATAACCAAACCGTCCATTGCATTAGTAACAACAGATGCCGAAGCAAGGACCATGCCAGTAAAGTCACTGGGATTTTGGAAGACTGATCATAGGCCTGCTGTTTTCGGTAAATGGTGAACCAAGCCCATCCAACCAACAAGGCCAGTCCCCCAAAGACCGCCGAAAGCCAGGGTGAACCCAGGGGCACCCATGACCATTGACTGGCCCATGTTGCCCTGGAAGATGGGTCCACCAACCACCAAGCCCCTGCTGGGACAAATAAGACCCAAACCCATTGAGCTGAAGAGGATAACCAAGTGGAAACCACAACCCTGGGGTGTTGCTCGGTAGGATAAAATCGGCAGCGACCCGCAAACTCTGTGAACCGGGCAGGGAACCAAAGGGAACCCAAAATTCCGTAACATAAAACAAGAATATTTCTGCAAACGCTTGTCCACCATGTCCGAAGATCTCCCTTCTCATCATCCATAAACAAACTCCACTTGAGCGCATCAATTACCAAACCCAATAGGGGAATCATCAAAACAACCAGAAGAACATGAACACGGTTGGTCAACCACCAAGCGCTCGATCCAATGGCCCTCATCATCGCCGGGCCATCCACCAAGGTCCAGGTGCCAGACTTTGACCAAATTTGTCCCAACAAGGCCGCTAACCCCAACCATGGAACCAAACCCAAGCCTAAGGACCACCACCGGCTTTTGGTCAATCGGACCAACCCTTCAGGCCACAAAGCCATCCCCTGACTTGGAGCAGTATTTTTGGTCATTCACCACAAAGTAAATGCCCCAAGCACCAACCGCCCGCCCTACCGACAAAGTAATCCTGGGTATCGATCCTGGCACCCTCTTGATGGGCTATGGCATTCTACGAATTCAGGGGAACCGGGTTTCGCTTTTGGATGCCGGGCATTGGCGATTTCGTTCCACCGATTCCCATCTTTTGAGGCTTAGCCAAATTTTCAAGCAAACCCTCGCCCTCATCCAAATGCATCAACCCGACGAATTGGCCATCGAAGCCCCTTTTTTTGCTCAAAATGTCCAATCACTCATCAAATTGGGGCGGGCCCAAGGCGCCGCCATCGCGGCAGCCTTGGAGCGAGACATCCCTGTTTTTGAATACCTCCCCAAAAAAATCAAACAAGCGGTAACGGGTAACGGCAATGCATCCAAACAACAGGTAGCGGCTATGCTGGCCACCCTTCTCCAAACGCCCACCGATCATTTCAAAAACGATGCAACGGATGCTTTGGGAGCGGCCTACTGCCATTTTCTACGAATGAACGACCCCATAGCCGTTGCTTCCGTTTCAACCCACCCACCCAAAAAGAAAAGCACGTCGAGGTCCCCAAAAAAACCAGCTTGGGAACAGTTTTTGCGAAGCAATCCGGACCGGCAACTTTAATCCATTGCCCTAGGGCATCGCGCCCATAGAACGCTGTATGCGCGCTGCATGTTCCTGCAATTCCTCCTGACTGGGTCGTAGTTTGGGTCGAGCAAACGACAAATCGCCGACCTCATTAATAGGCACCAAATGAACATGCGCATGTGGTACCTCCAAGCCAATGACCGCCATCCCAACTTTGATGCAAGGGAAAGCCGCCTTGATTGCAGGCGCCAATCGACGGGTTAAAGACCAAACCGCTGAATAATAAGGCTCGGGGACGTCGTAAACCGCGTTCACTTCAATTTTGGGGATGACCAAAACATGCCCGTACGCCAAAGGAAACAAATCAAGGAATGCCAAGGCATGTTCATTCTCACCAACGACATGGGCAGGAATCTCCTTACGAATAATTTTCATAAAAAGCCCTTCCACCTTCAGCGATTTTAAAGAGTAATCTCCAAAACTTCCAAGCGCATCAAGCCCGAAGGCACCTGAACCTCAGCGATTTCACCTACTTTTTTGCCTAACAATCCTTTGCCGATGGGCGAACCCACACTGATTTTGCCAGCCTTGAAATCAGCTTCTTTTTCCGAAACCAAGGTGTATTTCATTTCGGACTGATTGGCCAGATTGCGTAAGCGAATCGTAGTTAAAGGCTGAACCCGTCCGGTATCAATCTGGGACTCATCCATAACCCGAGCGCTTGCCAACGTTTGTTCCAATCGCGCTATTTGCATTTCCAACAACCCCTGCGCATCCTTGGCCGCATCGTATTCTGCATTCTCCGAAAGGTCGCCTTTGTCCCGGGCTTCCTGAATTTGACGAGCCATATCGGCCCGGCCCTTAGTTTTGAGCTGATGCAATTCGTCCTTGAGCTTTTCAAGGCCTTCACGGGTAAAAAAAGAAATCGGGGTGCTCATGGCATGAATAAAAAGAACGCCCCGTTAAACGGGGCGTTATTCAAAGTTAAATCAAAAATTAAAGACCGTAACGCACACCAAACAAGTGCGTTCCGCCAAAAGGACTGGTACCCCTGTAGGCGTAGTCAAATCCAAAATTAGAGGTCTGGAAGGGGGCGTCGATGCTCAAGCCAAAACTCAAACCCGTATGTACATTTTGGGTGAATTCAGGGTCTGTGCCTGCATCCTCGTATTGATAACCTGCACGAATAGCAGCGATTTTTCCAAAGGCATACTCAGCACCCACCCCGTATTGGTCGTTAGTAAAAGAATTGGATGTGAAATTGGCCGCAACGGTTAAACGATTGACTTTCTCGGAATCAAAATAAAAGTCATAGGATCCACCAATATTCATCAAAGAAGGCAATTCCAAAGTCTGCGAACGCTGGGACAAAGTCAAGGGCACGGTACTGCCCTGCATAACACCGCGTGCAGCCAGTCCATCCCCCGTGAAGGAGATTGGCGTGCCCACATTTCGAAGCGCTATACCAAACTTAATACGATCATCCGGACCGGTGATGTATTGAATCCCCGCGTCAAAAGCAACACCGGATGCATTGACATCGGAGGTGCCTTCGGTAACAATTCGCAACGAAGCACCACCGTGAATACGGTTTGAAAAAGAGCGAGCATACGAAACGCCCAAATTAGCGATCGTAGGCTTGAAGGTGCCAAGACCGCCGTCTGGGTTGTTGACCGTTGTGATATCAATGGACCCCATATCAACGCTCATCACCGAAACAGCCAAAACACTGGTCTCATCCAAACGTTGAGCCAAACCGAAGGCGTTCATATAAATATCCGATCCACTCAACCAATTGGTTCTGGAGAAATACAATTCGGTTTTACCGCCCAAGGCTAAGCCAGCGACGTTCAATCGCTCTGCTTCCAAGCCCTTGACATTGGCTGAATTAACGCCGTACCAACCGGCCTGACGGGCCCAGGGCATGATTTGCAATTCGGTTGCCCCGGCTTGTCCACGACGATCCGGATTTCCGGCCAAAGCCTCAAAACTTGCAGCCGAAACCAACATCAGGGTTCCCAAGCATGCTATACGAAATTTCATTTTCATCACCACGTCTTAATTTGGGTTTTGGTTAAAGTCGTTTAGAAAGTATCCAGATCCACCGGACGAAGAACTCCAAACCATTTCACGGTTTTCTCGCCGATACCGGGTGCATCCACGTGAATCAGGTAGGAACCACTGGCAATGGGGATTTTGTTTTGGTTCAACAAATCCCAATCAAGGTAAGTAGCGGTCGCGTCGTCTTTGCGCAAGGTCCGGATGAGGTTGCCATTGAGGGTATAAATGCGGACAGTACACTTGGTAGGCAAGTTGGTAATCTTGACACGATTATCAATCTGGCTCACTTCATAATTGGAGGCACCATAATACGGATTGGGCACAACACGAATCAAATCAAGAGCAGATTTCGCAACATCGAGTACCTTCTTACGGGGTGCGATACTGCGCAAATTCACCAAGTAATGAGGGTTGCCCTTGTTGATGCCTAAACTATCGGTAACAAATTTGGAATACTTCCTGGATATACGGATTTTGGCCGTGTAATCATTATCAAGGAAGGTCTTACCGGGCCGCAGCAGAGGCACGGAGGTGTACAGAACTCCGTTGTAGAACAAACGAAAATCTGGCAAGGTCATGGCCTTGGGGTTGTTAACCGGTGTGGCAACACCCACTTGCTTGTTCAATTGACGCCAGGTTACATCGGCCTGATCATAGCGGGAGTTCATTACATAAATAAAGTGCCTACCGCCCATGGGCACCCGGAAATTCTGACCGTTCACCGAGAAAAATGAATCCGTAGGGTTCCACATCATATCACCGTGCGGATGACCGGCAATGGATGAATAACGGCTATCCTCACCGAAAGAAATATTCAAACGCTCGCCGGTTTCCAAGTTGATAGCGTATCCAGGGAACCATGACAAACCATTTCGAGGATCTCCATCCGGATTTCCATCCTTGTCAACCGAAGGCGCTACACGAATCCGGTTACGCAATTGACGTCCTTGGGCAAGGAGTGAATCTTCACAGGTCTCGATAACACAAGCGCGGGTCCACTTGGACTTGTCTTTGGTAATAACCACATCAACCGAAGCCAATTTGTCAATTTTGAAATAGGAATACCGAACCTCCGGATTCAGCGCGCCAACACCGACTACACCAGGCAAGAAATTCCAAAGTCCAGGCCACCAAGCAGATGGAGCTGCATACAGCATCGGGGACCAAGTACCACCACGAACTTGCGGATTGGCACCTTGGCCTGTCCACTCATCTTCGGCGATGTTTTCAAAGAAGCGCTGTGGATCGCCGGGGGGAATCAAACCTGCAGGATTCTGAGGTGTCGAATCCGAGCGGGGTGTTCCACTGCGAATCCAGTCAAAAATTTCGAGACGCTCATCATCCGGAAGGAAGGAGAGCCAAGAATTTTGAGGGTTCTGGTATTGGAAGGTCGAGAAGAGAACCCCATTTCCCCCGGCAGGATCATCTCCTGGGTTCTTGGAATTTCGAATGGTAGCGCTTAGACCAATGCGCTTGAAAACAGCGGTGGTTTCGTAATAGCCCAGAATTTGTTCATTACCTGCCACCAAAACCGTATCAGAATAAATAGTGTCCAAAGCCGCTGAACCTGTATCGCCTAGAACCACGTACCACCGGCCCTGATCATCCACGGTTGTGGTTGATCCCGGGGTTCCTTTGTACATGAACAAACGCATATCAGCCTCCGGTACGGCCGTTGGGTCAATGACCTTAAGGTTGATTGGAGCGGCGTTTTTCTTGTAAAGAGGCGTGGGGACAAAACCATTTTGGAGGATGTTTAATACATCCAGGCTATCGATTTCAATGATATTGCCGCCGTTGCCAATTCCTTCCATACGGCGTACTTCGGGTTGATCTCCGTAAGCACTGTTCAGCACCAAACCATCAAAGGTGGGCTCCGACTTGTGCGGGATACCCGTGTACGTTTTCACATTGTTACGGCCGGCTAGGTATGGCTTCTGCTGACCGGTATCTGTTACGATATCGTAGCGAGCATAATTGTTATAACCATACGCAATGACAGTATAGTAATACTTTTTGAAGTTAACCAACTGATCGGAACCTTCGGCAAAGGCATCCCTGTTGATTTTGAGGGTCATGTTAACCCCTTTGTTCGTGCCATTCACGGCCAGGAAGGGAACAGACTGTTCCAATTCAGCGTCAAATTCCCAGTTGATAATCCGGTCGACTGAATTTTGGATATCACCCTGATAAACCATTCGAGCCTTGGATTGGTCATCCAATTCACCGGTACTCACATTGGAAGCGGACAACTGGTAAACTTTGAAGCCTTCGAACTTATAAACTGAATCGTAAGGCGCTTGGCCGGGAGGACGGTTGTCATTCAGTGCCTTGATGACGGGATCCAATTCACGGTAACCCAAACGGTAATTGTTGCTCGTTGGCTTGTAGGAGAAAGTAAGAATCAACTCCTGATCAAGCTCGGTAATATCAACATCCGGTGCATCCGGCCCATCGATCGTTTTGAAGCAATTATCAAACAAAGCCTGGGACTTGGAGTCGGCCTTTAACAGCAAATTGAACGAGCCTCTGGCGCCGCCTGACGAAGCACGGGCCCACACAACACCGATGGTTACATAATTAACAGCACCCGGTTGAAGTGTGAAAGGCCCGGCCGACTGAACAAAACGACGGTCAGCAGGTACGTTGGGGTTTGCACCGGGTCCGGGAGCAAATTCACTCCAATCAAAAGGTGTTGCGATGGGGTTCTGACACGAACCGCCAACACCCCAACCGTATTGACGATCGGAAGCGCCGGGGAACATGAGGCCGCTGTTAATGGTGGGCTGTGAACCACCCGAACCGGGGTACCCATTCCCCCCATAAACCATGCGGGTATTATCCCTCCAACGACCCACCATGTAATTGTAGGCATTCTCAGCCGTAGTTGGATTCCCGTTGGGTTGGCCATCGTTGTTGAAATACAAAAACTTGGCCATGATAATCCGCTCCGTCCGTGGTTCGGGATCGCAACCGCCGGCTACAAATTCATCCACCGTACAATCCCGGTCGTTATCAATTCCGTCCATGGGGTCTGCAAAAGGACCCTCAAAAAAGTCAATACCAATGGAAGGTGGATTAACTCCATAACCTTGAATACCCTCGTCGTCGTCGTCACCGTTGTAACATATACCCAACCCTCGGGGTACATCGCAGCCCACAAAGTCATCGGTGTAATTGCCCAAATCAGGATCCGCCCACTGCGCCATGAAGCAAGAGTCCAGACGTATCGTAGAGCGGTTGATAATTTTGTTGTAATAGAAGGTCATGTTGTTCAACTCATCGTTGGACTGGTATCCAAACGCCTGCGTTTGGATTTCCATTCCAATCGGCGTCGAACCCGAGCCCGGCGTATTGCCTTTGTCATTGGTTACGAACCAAATGCTTTGGTCCCCATAGATAAAGGGATAGTCTCCACCATCCGGCGTATAAGCGCCGTTACCATCTGCGTCCACATAAGGGGCCATGTTCGGGTCTTGTCCGGCTGTCAAGTCTCCACTTACCGGCCACTCCCGAATAACCTGAGGAATCACATAATTGGGGTCCGCAGTAGAAATGGCGTTAATATGATCTTGAACTTGACGGCGATTCAGTTTCCAATGTTTGTCCCAGATTTTGCATTGGTCGTTGGTTATCGTGGCATCCACAAGAGATAAAGGACCGGCCCACCAGCCTGCTCCCAATACAGTTGCCTGGCGATAGGTTTGAGCCGCGATTTTGAGCAAACCGTTGGCGTCAATCCCACCAACCCAAACGGAACCAGCAAAGAGCGAATGCTTTTTGGGAGCCGTAGGATCATCCAACTTTGGTATTTCGTAGCGAGCGTTACCGCTTCCTCCCTGGTCCCACCAATAATCGTTGCCCCTCAAAATCATCGCACGGACATTGTTAATGTCCAGGTTGACCCTGGAAGCCGGAGGATTGCAAGTGGCTGCTACCCGCGCAATAAACTTTCGGGCATCTCCCTCGGCCCTCGTTGGGACATTGAGTGCTTCCCGGGCTTGGGCACCCCATAGGCAGGACATTAAACAGGTGACTAAAAGAATTCGCTTCATAGCTGCTTGATTTCTATAAGAGGTTGGTTCAAAAAAATACCGAAAGGGCCTTAGAAATTAAGACGAACGCCCAAACGGGTGCGGCGGGGTAAGGAGAAATTACCGGGATCGGCCATAGAGGCCCGGTACAAATCGTAGAAGGCCTGACGATTAATGACAGAAGCCAATTGCTGGGCACCAAGGCTGCTGGTCAAGTAACCATCGTCGGTTGGGTCTCCGGTGAATTGATAAACACCGGTTATGTTACGGTTATCAAAGAGATTGATGACCTGGAGATAGACATTAATCGATGCCTCCCTGGGTTTGCCATCTGCCTTGCGGCCCATGGTAAAATTGAAATCCTTGTCAACCCGGAAATTCATGCGGAACTGCCATGGCAAACGCGATCCGTTAATCCCACCCTTGAGGGTGGTACGGCCGGTCAATCCACCCGCAGCATCGCCATCGGGGGTCACAATGGTCTGACGGGAATAGGGTGTTCCTGATATTGCATTGGCTACAAAGTTGAAACCAACCCCCTCAAGCAAACCAAAGCCCCCAATTCTAGGCCCATCGTAGGTCTTCCCTGTCCCAAAGCGGAAGTCCAAATTGGCCACTAAACGGTGACGAGCGTCAAAACTCAATGGAATTGGGGTACGCAAATTGTCAATACCGGCCTGAATAATATTGGCCGCTTGGTCTGGGGCTGAACCAGTACCATCTGCAAACTGCAGGGTATAACTGGCGTTGAGTCGCACATTACCGGTACGACGCAAGTCGTAAGTCAAAGTCAATCCCTTCACCGTACCAAAGTCAATGTTTCCGTAGGTCTGGTAATCGGCTGGGAATGCAAAGGGCACGTTGATGATTTGGATCATGTTCCGAAGTTCACGATAAAAAGCAGCGATGGTCAACGCGGATGTCTTGTTAAGGCGTTGCTTGAAACCCAATTGGTAATCAATGGTGCGCTCTGGTTGTAGGTTGGGGTTGTTAATAGTACCACCAACCTGCCGTAGGAAATAATATTGACGGGGGTCAAAGCGACTGAAAGCACTCGGGCGCTGTGTTAGAACATCGTAGTGAGCAAAGAATTGAGCCTCATCGGAGATAGGGAAAGAGAAGGCAACACGGGGCATCCAATTCACCTGAGGTGTGTAATCGGTGAAGGCATCGGCCCGTACCGCAATTTGATTAGGATCCTTGAGCCATGGAATAACTGTTCCTGTGGCAGATGCAGCTGCGATACCCGAAGCATTCCGGATTTCAGCACCCTGGGCATTGTACCAACGGTTTCCGTCCCTGTAGCCCAGAATCGCCTTGTTGGAGGCATTGTTATCGTTGATATAGACAACAGCCGAACCAGGAACAACCGATGGATGACTTAAACCGGCCGTGTTGGGATCGGCCTCAAGATCATCAATGGTTTTGGCTGTGTACAACAAGAAAGGATCTTTGAGAACGGGCTGGTTAGCATCAAAACGGTCCACCCTCAATCCGACACGGAAAACCAAGTCATCAAAGTCAAACTTGTCTTCGATATAACCTGCCGCATAGACCGGGGCAAATGCAGCTATTGGGCGATTCAAAGAATCGGTGAAAAAGTCCAAGCGACCGGGTTGATTGGATAATTTGTTGCCGAGGTAATCGTAACCGAAATAACCAACAAACGAGTTACCGGCATTTAACAATTCATCCGCAGAGAAATAACTCAACTTGAGCTGATCCGGGTTGAGGTCGTCAATTTGAATAAAATCACTGGGGCCTCGACCCAAAGAGGCCCGCAGGTTCTTGTCAAACATGGATTGGTTAGACGCAATCAAGCGGTTCCATAACACGGTATCGCTGAGAGGAAAACCGAACGAGTCAACATCCACAATGGGATTCCATGGCTTATCAAAATCCAAAATATGTTGGTTGGTCAAAGCACGGGCCTGTCCCCATAGACCAATGGTGCTAGCGAAAGGATTCAAACTGTACGAGCGATCAATGCGCTGGTCGTACTCAAAGCCAAATTTTAACGAATGACCTCCAATATCAGCCGAAGAAAAGAGGGTCATCCGGTAGGCATCGTTGTCGTTGAAGGAATATCCACCGATTTGGCGACCGGACTCGTTCCAAATTCCGTAAGCAGTTCCTGGCCGCAATCCGTTGGTGAGACCGCCATTCAAGCGAACATCCGAAAGACCGTTAATACCAACATTGGTTGCTGTCAAGAAGCCATCCGTATTGGTGCGACCACCGATGGTATTAAAGAAGTCAATACCCCAATTGGCCAACAATGGATCAATTTCATTGGCCCAGGTTTGGTCGTAAACCAGGTTGGTTTCCCTGTAACCTTGCAAAGACGTCAATTCAAATTCGACGGTATCACCAGCAATCAAGAAAGGCACCGATTCGGTACCAAACTGCGGGGTCAAATCGTAACGAAAACGACCGACGTAACCGTAACGGAATGGATTGCGGCCCAAGGCCTCTCCGCCGTTGGTAGAACCGGTCGCTTTGGTATAGTCAAACTGAATCTGGTAGTAGGCATTCCGGATGAGTCCATCTTGCTTTTGGTCGGCTGAAGCAAAATTCTGGCGAAAACGAGCATAACCGCGAATCGTTTGATTCTCGTTATTTCCCATGTTGTCAGGATTCATCATGGAGTAAGCCCGGGTATAGGCTTTCCCCCAGGTTCGATCGTAGTTACCACCCACCGTCATCGAAACACTGCTGCTGGGCTGAAAATCCACTTTTCCTGCCAAGGAAACTCGGTTTCGGTTGGCATTGGGGCGGACGCGAATCAGCTCGTACTGATCAGCCGTCACAAACTCAGAATTCCGTTGAATCCCCGTTCCAAAAATGGAGGGGCGGTAGGGATCGGCCTGCAATTTTAACAATTTGTCCGAAGTCATGGTGTAAAGGCCGATGGCCGAAGGAGAGGCATCGACCTGGGTCTCGGCTTCACCGGACAAGAAAAAGCCCAAGATTGATTTTTTGGTTTTGGCGTCTACTTGCTTGGTGATCAGTGGTCCCGAAAAATTGAGGGCAAAAAGATTGTACCCATAAGGTTCCAGGATTTTGGCTGAACTCAATACTTCAGCTCCACCAAAATAGGTGCTCGAAGGACCGCGGGTTGTAATGTTGATAATACCACCGGTGGCATCCCCGTATTGGGCAGGGATACCGCCCGTGATAACGGTCGTTTGTTCAATGGCCGCATTGGGCAGGTTGGTAGATCCCCGAACTCGGATACCATCAATAAAGTATTCTGTGCTGGAAGACCTGGATCCACGGATGTTCAATGCCCCGCCTTCGTCCGCCTGGAATACGCCGGCGGTGGTAGCTGCGATCGAATTCACATCACGGGTGGGCAGTGCGGCAATTTCTTCACGGGTTACGGTACCTCCGGTCGATGTTTCGTCCTTGGAAATCAAGGGAACCTCGTAATCGACCACGTTAATTTCTCCAAGATTCACACCCGAAGACATTTTGATGTCCAAAAACTGGCTCTTGTCCGCTGTAATGACCAAACCTTTTACAATCTCGGTGTTGTAGCCGACATAACTGACTTTGATGTCGTATTTACCAGGGGTGAGGGCACCAAATTTGTATTTTCCGTCAATGTCGGTGGTGGTACCACCTTTCTGAACGCCTTCCTTCTCGATGACAACGTTCGCAAACGGAATGCCTTCCTTGGGCTTGAGGGCATCGACCACTTTACCCTGAACCGAGCCGGTTCCGGCCTGCCCCCAAGCGGAGGCGGAATACAAACCAAGTAACAAGAGCGCGAGGTACCTTTTCAACTGCATATGCTTTATTTTGAAGGCTGTAGTTCAATGTTGGGTTCGGGTTGGCTGTTGTTTAGCCTTCCCAAAAAGGATTAAAACACGAACTTAGGCACAAATCAAAGATTTTAGGCCCAAATGGTCCTCTAAATTTAACTTTTGAAGACCGAGGCCTCCTACCAAGGTCCCCCATCTTTTTGCCACAATAACCTTGTTTTCCATGATGACCCCCAACCAAACCCAGGCGCTCCTGAGCATCCTGGGCACTCGTTTACCCATCATTCAGGCTGGGATGATCTGGTGTAGTGGCTGGGAATTGGCTTCAGCGGTGAGTATGGCCGGAGGTCTGGGCACCCTTGGGGCCGGTTCCATGCGCCCCGACGAGCTCAAAAGGCAGCTGGAGGCCATGAAGGATGCCTGCGATCGGCCTTTTGCAGTGAATTTACCGCTTTTGTACCCCCAAATTGAGGACCACCTGGGTCTCATAGAGCATTTCAAGGTTCCGGTGGTGATTACTTCGGCCGGTAGCCCCGCCAAATGGACTGGCTATTTGCAGGAGAGGGGCTGCAAAGTCCTGCATGTGGTGTCCAGCACCCGCTTTGCTGTCAAAGCCCAAGAAGCGGGCGTGGACGCCGTTATTGCCGAAGGCTTTGAGGCGGGGGGGCATAATGGCCGCGAAGAAACCACCACCCTCTGCCTGGTACCAGCCGTACGAAAAGCCATCGATGTTCCGTTGGTGGCGGCCGGTGGAATTGGCAGCGGTGAAGCCATTGCAGCCGCGCTGATGCTCGGCGCCGATGGGGTCCAGATTGGTTCCCGCTATGTCGCAACCCCTGAATCGTCGGCCCATCCCTTGTTCAAGTCCAAGATTTTAAATGCCAAGGAAGGTGATACTCATTTGGCCCTCAAAGGATTGACACCTGTTAGACTCTTGGATAATCCTTTTGCGCGCCGTGTCAAAGAAGCCGAAGACCGAGGCGATGGACTCAAGGACCTTCAAGAACTCCTTGGACGGGGTCGAGCCAAAAAAGGCATGTTTGAAGGGGACCTGGTAGAGGGTGAGTTGGAAATCGGCCAGGTCTCCGCGCACTTTAATGAACTGATTCCTGCCGGGGCCTTGACCATGCATCTATGGGAGGAGGCCCTGCTTCGGCTTGAGGCCCTTTCTCAACTCCAGGCACTCCGGTCCCTTAGACCCTAAGCAGGGGACGGGCCAGCGGGTGCCAAAATCTCCAGCACCGTTCGAAAGGCCTGAGCCCTGTCACCAAACATGCGATGATGCTCCTGACGCAGGGCCGTGGCCCGCTGTTCGAGGTAGGTCTGTAGATGATGGCGATCCGTACAAAAGTATTGAACAGCAAACGTAACCGTACCCGGTTCGGGGGTTGGTTCCAAAAGCCTGCAAACCCGGTGTGACACAAAAAAACCCGTGGCCATGACCTCGGGAATATGGACCTGATTCATCCAGTCCAGCCAAGTGGTTGCCAGCCCTTCTTCGACCATAACCGTAACATTGTACATAATCATTAGGAACCTTCGGGGCTTCGGTCTCCCCTTATTTTTCGTATCCGTTTTCTGGCCTCTGGGACAAAGGCCGAATCTGGATATTTTAACATTAGTTTTTCGTATAATTCGCGGGCCCGTTGAGCATCGCCCAAGTGGGTTTCCCACAAGCCACCCCGCCTTAGGCAGGCATCGTCCGCCCAGACCTCGTCCCCAAAATTCGCAAGGACGGAACCGTAGACCGAATCGGCCTCGGAATAGCGACCTAAACGCTCCAGCAAACCCGCTTTGCGCATATACAAATCATCGCCCAACGTATGACCCCTTAAGGTATCCAACAAGCTGTCGCTGATGGCCAAAGAACGAGCGAATTCACGGCGAAACACCATCCGATCCAAGAGCGCCAGGCCTTGCAAGGGCAGGGTGCTGGTATCCAGATCGTAATGGTCATGAATGCTCACCGACCAAGCCATGGCATCGTTGGCCATGCGGGTGGTCGTACTCCCCTTAAGCACATCAAACTGCGCCAACGACCAAGCAAATTCATGTTCAAAAAACGAAAGCCTGGCGTTACGGAATTTGGCTTCATGACCCAAAGGCTGATTAGGGAAATCCCGCTCAACCTGGCCATAAATCAAGGCTGCCTCCCAATAAATTTCATCCAACAAATAGAGATCGCCCAACAACAACTTTAGCTCTCCAAGCGTTTGCGATTCTCCGCCCTGTTGTATGATTTGTTCCAACAAATCCATGGCTTCTTCGTTCCTGCCCAAATCAAAGGCCAACAACTCGGCATAGCCCGAGGCAATTCGCATGCGATTGGCGGACGGTTGGGGCTGCTCCAAAAGAGCCCGGTAAGCACGGGCCAAGACCGCCATGGAATCCCGCTGTGGTTGGGGCTCGGCCCGAAGGAGTTGGGCGCAAACCCTGAGCTTCTCGGTTTGGGCCTCCAGGCCCATGAGGGTCCCTGCCGACTGCTCCGCTACATAGTCCAGCATCGGCAGGCAGGCCTTCCAGTCTTCGTTTTCGATCGCCACCCTGGCCAGGCTCAGGACCCGACGTCCCTTTTCACGGAGCCGCAAATCCAAGGCCTTGGCGTGGGGGTAGGCCTCGGAAAAATCCTTTTGCTGAACCAAATACCAAACCAACAATTCCCCCCAAATCCATTCATCGGGCACCTGGCGCAGTCGCCGAATGAGCGCCGAGCGCAAACCGTCCATTTCGTCGGCCTCTAATTTTTGTTGCAGGCTGAACTGCACCGATTCAAGGGCTTCGGGTTGAGACTGCAAATAATCCAGGTAATGCTCAATCATGGCCGCTTTTTGGCCTGAGCCAAAGGCCAAATCCGCCAATTCCATGGCAAAAGCCGTTGGATTCCCCGCCATCAAGCGACCCCGACGGTAGGTCTTTTCGGCCCATTCGTTCTCAGCGCGGACCCGAAAAGCCCCGGCCAAGATCATAATTTGGTTGGGCTCCCCGCTGCATTGGTTGACCAGCCCCTCAAAGAGCCGAACCGCCTCTTCGGTACGGCCCCGCAATCGCATCGCGTGGCCCCGATCCACCTCGTAATGAACCGAACCCTTCCAGCGGCGCCCCGTTCGGTAGGCCAATTTCTCGGCCTCTTCCCAGGCTTTGCTTTGCAACAGACAGGCATAACTGTACGCATAGGCCGTGGAATACCATTCCGGATGCGTCAAAAAAGGTTCCAAAACCCGAAGGCAGGCCTCCCATTCTTGTTTTTGAAAGTGCTGAACGCCGATTTGAATTTCGGCTGGCTGAAGGCTTTGGGCCCGCAGGGGCTGACTCATCCCCATCAGCAACATCAGGGCACAAAACAAAACGAATTTCATCCATGCAATGATAAAACAAGGGGGCGTATGCGGGATGATGTAATTTCGTGTCTTCATGGCCAAGAACAAACGCAGTTATCGTTGCCGGGATTGTGGGGTCCACACGCCGCAATGGACGGGGCAATGCCCTTCCTGCCAGGCCTGGAATTCCCTGGTTGAAAGTTTGGACCCAGGCCAGGCCCAAACCAAACCGGACCGACGCAAAGCTTCCGGGGATTTAATCCACGGACAAGGCGAGGTTCAGGCCATCGACCAAATCGTTTTGGAAGAACAGTGGCGCATTCCTATTCCCGACGGGGAATTGCACCGGGTCCTGGGGGGCGGCATGGTCCCCGGTGGGCTTTGTTTGCTGGGCGGTGAGCCCGGTATCGGCAAATCCACCCTGCTGCTTCAGCTGGCGTTACGGCTCACCGATTTGACCACCCTTTATGTTTCCGGTGAGGAGAGTCGGCAACAAATTCGCTTGCGAGCCGAGAGGCTGGGGTCCCTGCACCCCCGTTGTCTGTTGTTATGCGAAACCGAAACAACGGCTATCTTTCGGGCTATTGAGGAAACAAGGCCCCAATTAATTTTGGTGGACTCCGTTCAAACCCTTTACCAGCAAGAATTGGACTCGGCCCCGGGAACGGTGGCCCAGATTCGCCACGTAGCCGGAGAATTCATGCAATATGCCAAACAAAACCAGGTCCCCGTCATCCTGGTGGGCCATGTCACCAAAGACGGCAACTTGGCAGGGCCCAAAGTCCTGGAACACCTGGTAGACACTGTGTTACAATTTGAAGGGGATCGCCATCAATCGTACCGCCTTCTGCGAAGTCTCAAAAATCGTTTTGGAGCAACCCACGAATTGGGAATCTATCAGATGGACAGCGACGGCCTGAAGGAGGTGCTGAATCCCTCCGACCTGCTCATGAGTCGGCATTGGCAAAATCGTTCGGGTATAGCGATTGGCAACACCCGCGAAGGCAACCGCTCGTTGATGGTTGAAGTTCAGGCCCTGGTTTCTCCATCCAATTTTGGCCAATCCCAACGCAACAGTACGGGCTTTGAACACAAGCGCCTCCAAATGCTGATTGCCGTTCTCCAGAAAAGGTGCCGACTACCCCTGTCCCAACACGATATTTTTTTGAATCTTGCCGGCGGATTGGAAACCTCCGATCCGGCCTTGGATTTTGCGGTCTGCGCGGCCCTGGTTTCCTCGCTCCTGGATCTACCCCTGTCCAACCGTTGTGCTTTTATCGCCGAAATTGGATTGGGTGGAGAATTGAGGCCCGTTTCGGGTATGGATGCCCGATTGGCCGAGGCCCGCAAATTGGGCTTTGACAAAGTGGTGATTTCCTCTCACCAAGGCATCGAGGCCGGTGTAGTCCCCGGAGGACGCAAAACCAAAGGCTTGCGTATTTTACCCATGGATTTTATCAGCGACTGGACCCAGACCCTGCGTAACCATAACAACGAACCAACCGAACCAAACCATGCTTAATCCCGTTACCGGAACCAAGGAACGGGCCATCCTGGTGGGGGTGATTACCCCCCAACAACCCGAAAACCAAACCACCGAGTACCTGGATGAATTGGAGTTTTTGAGCGAAACGGCCGGAGCAACGGTCTGCACTCGATTTACGCAGCGCTTGGCGCATCCCGATCCCCGGACCTATGTGGGAAGCGGCAAACTCCGGGAGATGGTGGATTATGCCAACCAAGAAGGCTTGGATTTGGTGGTTTTTGATGATGAACTCAGTGCGGCGCAACTTCGTAACATCGAAAAAGCTTTTAACCCGGACCCCCTGGAGGCCTCCATTAAGGTCCTGGATCGCAGCACCTTGATTCTGGATATTTTTGCGGCAAGAGCCCGTAGTGCCCAAAGCCGCCTTCAAGTTGAACTGGCTCAACACGAATATCTTTTGCCTCGATTAACGCGGATGTGGACTCACCTTTCCAAACAAAAAGGTGGAATTGGCATGAAAGGTCCCGGTGAAAAAGAAATCGAGACCGACCGTCGGATTATTCGAAACCGAATCACCCTTTTGAAAACAAAACTTCAAGAGATCGACCGTCAAAACCAAACCCAACGCAAAAACCGACAAAACCAATACAGGGTGGCCCTGGTCGGATACACCAATGTTGGAAAATCCAGCCTGCTGAATCGACTGACCAAAAGCGAAGTTTTTGCCGAAAACAAATTGTTTGCAACCTTGGATACGACGGTTCGAAAATGGGTCTTGGATAGTCAACCTTTGTTGTTATCCGATACCGTAGGGTTCATTCGTAAACTCCCGCATCATCTGGTGGAGTCCTTCAAAAGCACCTTGGACGAAGCGCGCGAAGCGGACTTGCTCCTGCATGTCATTGATGCTTCGCATCCGGGATTTGAATCCCAAATCCAAGTGGTGGATCAAACCCTGGTGGACCTCGGGATCACCGGAACTCCCATTATTCGGGTTTATAACAAAATCGACGCCCTGCACCTTGAGCCCGAAGAAATGAACTCCTTTGAACGTAGCCACCGTGCACGGCATCCTTTATCGGTCTTTATTTCGGTCAAAACAGGGGCCGGATTGGATGAACTACGCGATATGGTCCGCGAAGAAGCCCGAGAAATTTTTTCGTAATGCGTTGGGCGGCCCACCTAGCACCAGAAGCCATGTTCGGAGGCCTTCAGGCCGGGGAGGCCGTGGTCCTAGGGCTCATGTCGGGTTCCTCCTTGGACGGGGTGGACCTTTGCCTCGCGCGTTTTGGCTACGGCCCAACGCGTCCTTGGTCCTACCAGATTCTTTCCGCTTGCACGATTCCGTACGAGCAAGACCTCCAAAAACGACTTCGTCGGGCTCCCTTGGCCAACCGCCAAGAACTCCTGGACCTGGATGTGGAATTGGGGCGTTGGTGGGCCCTTGAGATCAACCGCCTTCTTCAGAATCACCCTGGGTTCGGGCCCCACGATGCGCCTTTGCTCCTGGCCAGCCACGGGCACACCGTTGATCATCGCCCGGATCGGGGTTATACCTATCAAATCGGAAGCCCGTCTTGGTTGCATGCCTTAACCGGCCTGCCGGTGGTCCATGATTTTCGAAGCGCCGATGTCGCTTTGGGAGGCCAGGGTGCCCCGCTCGTACCGATGGGCGATGCCCTTCTCTTTGGGGATTACCTGGCCTGCCTTAACCTGGGGGGAATTGCCAACTTGTCTTGGGAAGAAAATGGAATTCGCAAGGCCTTCGATCTTGCTTTTTGCAATACCGCTCTCAATCGTTTTGCTCAAAGAGCCGGCCTCCCCATGGACCTTGACGGGGTTCTTTCCCAAAAAGGCCGATTGATTCCCGAACTTCTAAACGCTTGGAATTCTGCGCCTTGGTACCAACAAACGGGTGCCCGTAGCCTGGATACCGCCACCTTTGAACAGCAATTTGAACCTCCAACCCTTCGTAGCAACTACCTCCCGGAAGATTTGTGTTATACCTGGTGTGTTCACTGGGCCGACGTCACCGCCAAAGCCTTGGAGGACTGCCGCTATGGCCCTAATAACAACGATCGTGATCGGGTTCTGGTAAGCGGTGGGGGAGCCGCCCATCCTATGCTAATCCGCTGCTTGGCGGAACGAACGTCGTTGGACTTGGTGGTGGCCGAACCTGAATTGAGGGATTTTAAGGAGGCCCTCGTCTTTGGGCTTTTGGGGCTTTTGCATCATCTGGGCTTGCCCAATGTGCTCGGTTCGGGAACGGGATGTCCTTACAACCACCGGTCCGGGTCCAGGTTGGGCTAATTTCGGGCCATGCAATTGGATTCCTCTTCCCCTGCCATCACGAGCAGACCCGTGTGGGTCGTAACCGGAGCCACCGGACTGGTCGGTGAAACCCTGCTCACCGCTTTGAACGAAAGCCTGAATCACAAAGCCCCCGCATCCAGGCCTTTGTTAAGGGCTTCCTATCGCAACCCGGTTCGGATTGGCAGCCAAGGCGTGCTTCCAAAAAGCCTGGGTCCTAGGCCTACTGAAGGGCAGGTTTATAGCCCAGCCGATTCTTCATCCGGGGTGGATTGGCAACGCTGCGACCTCAACGACTGGAACAGCCTCAACGATTTGGTGCAGGGAGCCGATGTGGTTTTCCACTGCGCGGCCCTGGTTTCGTACGATCCAAGGGATGCGGAACTGCTCTTTGAACAAAACACCCGCATGACCGGGCAATTGGTGGACGCTTGTCTTTCGGCCGGGGTGCGGCGATTCATCCACGTAAGTTCTATTGCGGCCTTGGGCCCTTCCCGCAACGGAGAAGCCATCCACGAAAACACGCCGTGGGACGACAAAGGCGCTTCATCCGTTTATGGCCGTTCCAAATTCGAGGCCGAGTTGGAAGTGTGGAGAGGCCAAGAAGAGGGATTGGAGGTGATCGTGGTGAATCCCTCGGTCATCTTGGGGCCTGGTGCCTTTGATGCCGGCAGCAACCAAATGTTTCGCCAGGTCGATCGCGGCCTCTTGTTCTGTCCACCCGGCTCGCTCGGAGTGGTCGATGTTCGCGATGTGGCCAGGGCCTGCATTGATTTGAATGAACAAAATATTCTTGGAAAACGATTTTTGTTAAACGGTGCTAACCTGACGTTTCAAGAGCTGTTTGGAGAAATCGCTCAAGCTATGGGACGAAAAGCTCCGGCCCTTTCGCCGCCCTATGCCTTGGCCAGGTTGGGCGCCTTGATTCAACAAACAATCAAAGCATGGACCGGGGGGCGCAATTACCTCAGCGCTGAAACCGTCCGGGCCGCCTACAAGCGCAAGCGCTACGATGGATCAGCGATCCTCAAAGCTTTGCCTGGTTTTGAATACACGCCTTGGAAAAAAACAATTCAGGACGGCGTCAACCATTACCGCCAAAAATCGGTCTGAGCGCCACCTTAATCCAGGCCCACCATGCGGCCTAAGCCATAAAAAACGGCCAACCAAACCAAGCCTTTGATCAAAAAAAACATAAAGCCGGCCCAGCCTAATCTCTGAAGCCACCGGCGGGCTTTGGAGGGTGGGGCTGTGTTGGGGTCGGTGGGCTTAAGGTCCATGGCGGTGGGGCTTGCTGCGATTGGGCTATCCTAGACGGGTTCTTGCTGCACGCCGAGCCGGAAGCCATGCAAAAATAGCGCCTACAACGAGGACACCCAAGAAAACAAGCAAGGCATCGGTCCAACGCAGATCAACCGGATAAGGCATGGGAGTCACCCCGCTTTGGCCCGGAAAAGTGACCAGCGCAAAACGCTCCTGAAGGAGGCAGAGAAAAGCCCCTGCCATGAGACCCACCAAAGCCCCTGCCGTAACAATACCCATCCCTGCCAACCAAAAAACCTGAACCACCGACGAAGGCCTGGCCCCCAGCACCCCAAGAATTTCAATGTCTTTGCGCTTTTGGAGCATCAACATGCTGAGGGATCCCACCAAATTCAGGGAAGCCAAACCAACGATAAATAACATAAAAACAAAAGTCCACCACTTTTCTGCCGCAAAGATTTTGAGCAGGGCCGATTCCTGTTCCAGTCGATTCTGCAAACGCAAACGACTGGCAATAGGGGCCGATGCCAGCAAACGCTCCAAGTCCTTTTGAACACGATCGGGATCCGCGTTGGGGTTGGTAACGATTTCGAGAGCGCCCGCGAAACGTTCCGAGACTCCCATTTGGAATCGCAAGCTATCCAGATCGGCCAAAACCATTTCTTGGTTGACTTCCGGCTGAAAATCAAAGAGACCTTCCACCAACAATGGGACCTCCACAAAAGCCTGTTCAGCCGATAGGGCCTGAATCTTGGCTCCTTGCCTGGGAACATAGACCAACAAAGGAGGTGACTGGGGTCCTAGTTCCAGGGCCAATCGCTCGGCAAGGCCCACTCCAACCAAGGCCCAAGGCCGACCGTTCAGGCTGTCGATCCATCCGTCTACGGGCTGTTCAGGCCAAACCAACGCATCCTTGGTGGGTATGACCTCAAAATAAGCGCGGTCCACCCCTTTGATCCAGACCAAGGCTTCTTTGTCGCCCACCTTGAGCAAAGCATTGGTCTGCAAGGTTGCCGAAACGGCGCGAACCCCTTCCACCTTTTGAATCAACGGAATCCATTCCTGGGCATCCAGGACCATCCCGCGTTCTGGTTTTGCCTTGAAGGTTGGGTTAAAACGGTTGTACATGCCCAGGGTCAATTCCTCCAATCCATTGTAAACCGAAAGAACCAAAATCAAAGCAGCGGCCCCCAAAGCCAGGCCTCCAAGGGATACCACTGAAATCCATTGGCTAAAATGCCACCCACCCCGGCTTTGGCGGTTCCACCGAAGGTATCGACCGGCCATCAGCCAGGCCCAAAAAGGAACTCGTCTCATCATGGCCTGCTGGCGCGGACCACCAATTCGGAACCCTGCCAATGCGCAAAGACCACATCCAGCAAATTCAACAAGAGAATAAGCGGATAGGTTAACACAAAATAAAGGGGAAGAAAGGCCAACCAGATTTCGGATTTTTTTAACAAATATTTGGGGAAACGAATTCCCAGCCTGGTGGAGAGACGACCGCTGTAGCCATAGGCGTAATGAGCCCTTATTTGGGTGTATCCGATTTCTTTGAGGGTTTTTTTGAGGCTCAAGGCATTGTAGCGATGCGCCAAACCTTGATTTCCTAACAATTTATTGGTAAAATTAGGCTCCACCGTTAGGGCCTTGTCGGATTGAACCGCCAAGAGCAAGGTGCCGTCCGGTCGCAGGGAATCAAAAAAATTAGACAAGACCAAACGATCGTTGGGTAGGTATTCCAAAACATTGACAGCCAATACCAAATCAAAACAAGCGGGTTCCCGAAACGTCTCCAAATTCGCGGTTTTGAAAAAGACTCGGTGCTTGCCTCTTTCCAAAAAATACCGATTGCATTCGGCTACTTCGGAAGCTTCACGGTCGAGGGCACAGATGTTCCAAGCCGGAAAGCGGCTGCTCATAAAATGTTCGTACTGTCCCATACCGGCCCCGGCATCCAAAACGTGCAGGTTGCGTTGGGACTGGCTCAAGGCTAGTCGCCAAAGCTCCTTGCGAATATGCCAAAAACTAACCACCAGGGCTTCGGTTAGGGTGTAAAAGAGGGTCCTAAAGCCCGGTCTTTCGTGGAGAAACTGTCGAAGAGCCAGCCTAAATTCGGATTGTTGCATGGCAAAAGGGCAAACCCCGTCGTCTTTGGATTATTGTTGCAACAAACGCTCAATCCGCTCCGCATAATCCAGCGAATCGTCCAGGTAGAATTCCATATCGGGAACCACCCGCAATTGGTTTCGGACCCGCAGTCCCAATTCCTTGCGCAGGCCTGGTTTGGCCTGCCGTATCTTATCGATCATGGCTTCCTGAGCCTGGGCATCGCCGACCCCGTAAACCGATAGGTAAACCCTGCAAAGGGATAAATCGGCGGTGACCCGGACACGGGTGATGCTGACCAAGGCCGGGCGGGTCAATTCCTGAAATTTGAGGCGCAAAACCTGTGCCAATTCTTCTTGTACCAGTCCCGATACTTTAAGCTGCCGCTTACCCTGCTCCATGGGGGTAAATTTAGGCCGAATTTTCTTTGCGTATGTCCTCTTCAACTCCCGATTTCAAAAACCACCCCGACCAAGCGGTCACGCCCTATGAGTTTTACAGCCCTGTGCACCTGCGTTGGGCCGATATCGATGCCCTTCAGCACGTCAATAACGCCGTTTACCTCAGTTATTTTGAGCAGGCCCGCATTGATTATTTCCGGGCCTTGGGCTGCTGGGATTGGAACAAAGTCGGGATGATTCTGGCAAGGACCGAGGTGGATTATCTGAGGCCGTTGCTAATCAGAGACCGGGCCTGGGTCCTGACCCGCACGGTTCATTTGGGCTCCAAAAGTTTTACGATGGAATACCTCATCGTCCGCAAGGCGTCGGACTGGTCCGCCGATTTGAGGCCCTGCGAAAGGAATACCCCCGGAATGGTCCCGGAGGAGCTCATGGAACAGGGGCCTCTCCAAAGCATAACCAAAGCCCGTTCGGTCCTGGTAGCCTTTGATTTTGAAAGCAAGCAATCGGTGCCGGTCCCGGAAGCCTACCGCGATGCTATCCTTCGGAAGGAGGCGCGGCCAATTGCTCCAGCGCAATAGCGGCCATCAGGCCAGCCCCCAAAGGCAAAGCGCTTTCATCCACATCAAAGGTGGAGGTATGCACAGAGGACACCCATCCTTTGGCCTCGTTTCGGGTACCCAGACGATAAAAAGAAGCCGGAATTTCCTGGGCATAAAAGGCAAAGTCTTCGGCGGCCATCCACAAATCCAAATCCACCACTTGTTGCGGGCCCAAATAGGCTTCGGCCGTTGAGCGGGCCAGGGCCGTCGGTTCGGGATGATTAAAGAGCATGGGATAACCACGATCGATTTCCACATCGCAGATTGCTCCCATGGCCGAGGCGGTGCCGGAGGCGATTTCGCGTATCAAAGCATGCGCCTGAGCGCGCCAGGTTTCATCCATGGTCCGAAAAGTCCCGCGAAGACGGACATCGTTCGGTAACACATTGTAGGCCCCTTCTCCGATAATGTGCCCAAAGGACAAAACCGAGGGGAGGGTGGGGTTGGCCCGGCGGCTAACCACTTGTTGCAAAGCCACGACAATATGCGATGCAATCAAGACGGAATCGGTGTTAAGATGGGGCATCGCGGCATGCCCCCCCTTGCCCCGAATTGTGAGCCGAATTTCATCGGCTGACGCCATATAACGACCGCTGCGAAAACCGACCGTACCTGCCGGTAGCAATGGCATAACATGCTGTCCATAAATGGCTTGTGGTGTTGGATTTGCCAATGCACCGTCGCGGATCATAAGGGAAGCACCGCCTGGTAACTTTTCTTCGGCAGGCTGGAACAAAAAGCGAACCGTTCCCGAAAATTCTTGGGTACGCGATCGTAACAAAGCAGCGACCCCCAACAAGGATGCGGTATGGACATCGTGACCACAGGCATGCATAACACCGGGCACTTTGGAGGCATAGGGAACATCGTTCGCTTCCTGAATGGGCAAGGCGTCCATATCGGCCCGCAATGCAACCACCGGCCCGGGTCGGTGGCCTTGCAGGTTCGCAACCACCCCATACCCGCCAATGCCGGCGGTAAAAGGAATGTTCAGATCGCGGAGTCTGTCCTGCACAAAGGCAGAAGTTTGAACCTCCTCAAAGGAGAGTTCGGGGTTTTGGTGAAGATGACGTCGATCCGAAACCAGGGTTTGTTCCAAGGCTTCGGCATCCCGTCTGAGGGCTTCAGTCTTCGTAGCCATCCTGCTCCAGGGTGGGTTCCCCTGCCTGTTCTGTTTTGGGGTAGAGCAAAACCTTATCCGGCACCACAAAGGCCGAAGGAAAATCGGATTTCATCATATTGAGGTACGCCGTGGCCTCGCCTTTGTCCCGGAAATCACCAACCCGCACCCGGAAATCCGGCTGCCGATAGCCCATGTAAACGCCCAATTTGGGATAGGACTGGACCATCAAATCCCGGATTTCTTTGGCCCGCGTCCGGGATGAACCCTGGTACAATTGGACTCGAAAACCGGGAATTTTCTTTTCGGGGGCCGCGCGATTGACCGAGGTATCTTCGGCTGTACCGGTCGGCATCACGGAATCCAATTCAGAAGTGGTGGGTGCAACCGGCCCCAAATGGGAGGGCCTAACCGACCCTGATGCGTGATTCGATGCCAAGAGCCCGGCGAGGGTCCCTACCAAGGCGAGGGTCGATAACAATCCTTTCATGATTCAAAATTAGACTACAATAATGGTATGTCCTCCTATTCAGGGGCGTCTTTGCCGTGACAAGACTTGAACTTGCGACCGCTACCGCAGGGACAGGGGTCGTTGCGGCCAATTTTGGGACCAACGCGGAGGGGCGGGGGCGGGGCGGCTTGGGCCGCCGGGGCCGAAGGCCCTGCCGGGGCGGCGGTTCTTGGGCCGTATTCGGCCTTGGTCGCTGTAAGTGCCGGAGAGGGTCCTCCACCCGTTACCGTGGACCGCCGCGCCGGTGCCGCCCCCGCCACCATGGCCTCTTCGCTACCCTGAATGCGGGCCTGGAACAACATCGACAACAGATCCTGGTAAATTTCCGATAACATCTTTTTGAACATCCCAAAAGACTCCATTTTGTAGATGACCAGCGGGTCCTTTTGCTCGTAAACCGCGTTTTGGACCGACTGTTTGAGATCATCCATATCCCTTAGGTGGTTCTTCCACGCCTCATCGGTCAAAAACAGCGTCAAAACCTTTTCGAGTTCGGTCACCACGGCCTGGCCTCCTGTATCGCGGAGGTTCTGCAATTTGACCCCCAATTGAACCGAGCGGCCAGCAAAAGTCACAGGGATACCCACCGTTTCCTGAAGACGATCCGGCTGAGCCAACCAATCGCGCAGATGATGCAAAACCGTTTGGATCATGGCGCTTTGGCGACGGTGTAATTCCTGCTCCACTTGTCCCAGCAACTGCTCTGCCAAGGCAAGAGCCTTGGTGTTCTCAAAATCTTGGCTGCTCCCCTCCGGCTGAACCCCAAACAAACGGAGGCATTCCAGGCTCAGGCTCTCAAAATCCCCCCCGCTCTTGGCGCGCTCAACCGTTTCTTCGACCAAATCAGCCAAGGCATTCATCACATCCCGGTGAACCCGCTCCCCGTAGAGGGCATTGCGTCGCCGGCTGTAAATAATTTCCCGCTGGGCATTCATGACATCGTCGTATTCCAACAGACGTTTGCGTACCCCAAAATTGTTTTCTTCGACTTTCTTTTGGGCCCGCTCGATGGATTTGGTAATCATCGAATGCTGAATGACTTCGCCTTCTTTGTACCCAAAGCGATCCATAATATTGGAAATCCTTTCGGAACCAAAGAGGCGCATTAAATCATCCTCCAGCGAAACAAAGAAAATGGACGAACCCGGATCCCCCTGACGACCTGCACGACCCCGCAGCTGCCGGTCCACCCGGCGTGATTCGTGACGCTCCGTTCCGATAATCGCCAAACCACCTGCCTCCTGAACTCCTGGACCCAGCTTGATATCCGTACCACGACCGGCCATGTTGGTGGCAATGGTCACATTGCCAGGGCGACCCGCCTCCGCTACAATTTCGGCTTCGCGCTGGTGCTGCTTGGCATTCAAAACATTGTGCTTGATTTTGCGCAATGTCATCATCCGGCTTAACAATTCCGAGGTTTCAACCGAAGTCGTTCCCACCAAAACAGGCCGGCCCGCTTCCACCAAGCCAGCTACCTGATCGATGATGGCGGCGTACTTCTCTCGTTTGGTCTTGTAAACCAAATCCTCTTCGTCTTTGCGAACAATCGGACGATGGGTCGGAACGACCACCACATCCAACTTATAAATCTCCCACAATTCGCCGGCCTCTGTTTCGGCCGTCCCCGTCATACCGGCCAGCTTGTGGTACATCCGAAAGAAATTCTGCAGGGTCACCGTTGCAAAAGTTTGAGTAGCCGCTTCAACTTTCACATTTTCTTTGGCTTCAATCGCCTGATGCAAACCATCGGAATAGCGACGCCCGTCCAAAACCCGGCCGGTTTGTTCATCCACAATTTTGACCTTGTTCTGGTCAACAATGTATTCAATATCCCTTTCAAAAAGGCAGTAGGCCTTGAGCAATTGATTGATGGTATGAATTCGCTCCGATTTAACTTGAAAATCCTGCATCAAAACCGTTTTTTGCTCGGCTTTGTCGGAGGCCTCCAGGTTGGACTTTTCGATTTCCGCAATCATGGCACCCACATCAGGTAACACAAAGAAATTAGGGTCTTCACCGCGCGATGTAATGTGCTCAATGCCTTTGTCGGTCAATTCTATCGAATTGTTTTTTTCGTCTATAACAAAAAACAATTCGGCATCCGCTTTGGGCATTTCTTTTTGCTGATCCTGCAAGTAATAAGCCTCGGTTTTAAGCAAAAGGGCTTTGACACCGGGTTCACTTAGAAACTTAATCAAAGCCTTGTTTTTGGGCAAACCACGGTAAGCCCTGAACAGAGGCAAACCGGCTTCTTCGAGCTTGTTCTCCCCAAATAGGCGGCGCGCATCGGACAAAGCGGTATTCAAGTAACGACGTTGCGATTCAACCAGGGATTCAATCCGGGGTTTGAGTTGATGGAATTCGTGATGATCGCCCCGAGGTACCGGCCCCGATATAATCAAAGGCGTACGGGCATCGTCAATCAAAACAGAATCCACCTCATCCACCATCGCGTAATGATGCTTGCGCTGAACCAGGTCTTCGACTGCATGAGCCATGTTATCCCTCAAATAATCGAAACCAAATTCATTGTTGGTTCCGTAGGTGATATCGGCCCGATAAGCCTCCCGACGGGCCTCCGAATTGGGTCGATGGCGGTCAATGCAATCAACCCGCAGTCCATGAAACTCAAAGATCGGGCCGTTCCATTCCGAGTCACGACGAGCCAAATAATCGTTGACTGTAACAATATGCACACCCAGTCCGGTCAACGCGTTGAGGTAGGCTGGCAAGGTGGATACCAAGGTTTTGCCTTCCCCAGTAGACATCTCCGCAATTTTGCCGCTGTGCAAGACCATCCCTCCCAACAACTGCACATCGTAATGAACCATGTTCCAGATCACCTCGGCCCCGGCGGCCGTCCAACGGTTTTTGTAAACCGCTTCGGCGCCTTCAATCCGAATAAAATCCTTGGACTGAGCGGCCAAATCCCGGTCGTGAGCCGTGGCCGACACGCGCAGTTCCTCGTTTTGGCTGAAACGACGCGCCGTTTCTTTGACCACCGCAAAGGCCTCGGGTAGGATTTGGTCCAGAATCTCTTCCAGCGCCTTGTCCCGCTCCTTAATCGTCTGATCGTAGGCTTCAAAGCGGGTTGCCTGTTCATCGGCCCCTTCCTCTACGCCAGGCTGGGCCTTGAGTGCCTCCAGTTGTTGGTTCAAAGAATCCAGCCCTTGAGCAATCCGAGCCTTGAACTCCGTGGTCTTGGCGCGCAATTCATCGTTGCTCAAGCCGGTCAGCGATTCGCCGAACCGGTTTATTTCTTGGACCCTGGGCAGCAGGGCTTTGATATCTCTATCGGATTTGTTTCCAAAAAAATTTTGGATCACCTTGTTAAACATTCCAATCATGAAAGGGGGGGTCTCGTTACGGGTTCCTAAAGTCAGCTTCGCAGGGGGCAAAGTTACCCCCTGAAAGGAGCAGGAAATTACGAATTTGTTCTAATTTTGCCGCATCACGGGGTGCCCCCATCCATGTTCCGGGGGCTGAGATCATACCCATTGAACCTGTCGGGATCATGCCCGCGTAGGGAAGATGAAAGCCTTCACAGGCTTGGGTCGGCTCCGGACCCGGTTTTTTGTTCCGTTCAAACCCAAAAAACCCCATGAGCACCCCCCTTTTTCGCCTCTTTATTGCTTCCCTTGGCCTCTTAGCAACGATTTTTCTGGCTAGCGTTCAGGGTCAACCAGCGCCCAAGTCCCCTTCGACCTCCTTTCAAGGACTCGTTGTGGACCCCCAAGGCCGAGCTTTAGCCGGTGCGACCCTCTTTTGGGAGGGGACCAACAGGGGCACCACCGCCAACAATCAGGGGGAATTTGTCTTGGTTAGACCCGAAACGGCCAAAAATCTTGTGGTTCGTTATGTCGGCTACCAAACACTGCGGATGTTGATCGCTTCGGGATCCCAAGCGGACTCATCCACATTGGCTTCGACCCTTCGGGTCATTACCCTGCAACCTTCTGTTCTGCTGCGCGAAGAGGTGGTGGTCACCGCCGGTCATGTCCTACCAGGTACACCGGTCACCTCCACCCGAATGGATGCCGACGAATTGCGCAAACAAAACACCGGCCAGGACATGCCCTATGTTTTGCAATTTCAACCATCGACCCTGGCCTCCTCCGATGCCGGTGCCGGAATAGGTTATACCAATTTACGCATACGCGGTTCGGACATGACCCGCATCAACGTCACCTTGAACGGAGTACCGGTCAACGATGCTGAATCGCACGGTTTGTTTTGGGTTAATATGCCGGATTTGACCTCCTCGCTCAGCTCCGTCCAAATCCAGCGCGGGCTGGGCAGCAGCACCAACGGATCCTCAGCCTTTGGAGCCAGCATTCACCTCGAAACCCACAGCGAAACTGACAGCCCGGGCATAGGCCTGCGGGTGGGCGGAGGAAGCTTTGGTACTCAAATTCAAAGCTTTACCGCCAACACCCTTTCCCCTTCCGGGGCCTGGTCTGCCCAGGTCCGCGCCTCCCGCATCCACTCCGACGGCTACGTTGACCGGTCCGGTAGTCAACTTTATTCCCTGGCTGCGTCCTTGGCATACAAAAACCGTAACACCATTCACCGCTGGTCGGTTCTTTCGGGCCGTGAAAAAACCGGTCAGGCCTGGTATGGACTTGCCGCCACGGAATGGAAGGACAACCCTCGTTTCAATTACGCCGGAATGTTCACCAACGATTCGGGACAGACCGCCTTTTATCCCAACCAAACCGACAATTATCGCCAAGACCATTGGCAATACTCCATCAAACACCAACGTCCATCGGGATGGTCCATTCATAACACTTTCTTTTATACGAGGGGCTACGGGTATTACGAGGAATATGCGGTCGGTCAAGCCTTGGCTGATTACGGCCTTCCGCCCGTCCGGGTTGGGAACGACAGCCTGACTCTTTTGGCAACCCATTCCGATTTGATTCGTCAACGGTGGCTGGATAATCACTTTGTGGGGCAAATACTTCAGGCTCAGTACCGAGGCTGGACGCTCGGGGCCCAGGTTCAGCGCTATACCGGATGGCATTTTGGCCGCGTTCAATGGACCCGAGTAGGAGCCCTCAGCCTGCCTGAACACGAGTATTACCGAAACCGGGCCGTCAAAAGCGAAGTATCCGCTTTCGCCAAAAAACAAAGCCCTCTCAGCCGCGACGGAAGACTTCAATGGTACGGAGACCTCCAACTGAGGGGGATCCATTACCAACTTATCGGAGAGGGCGGAGATGGACAGCCTCGTCCGATTGAAAAATATTTTAACTTTTTGAATCCCAAGACCGGACTCCACTTTCAAGCCAACGACCGATGGTCTCACTATGCCTACCTTGGTTTTGGCCATCGAGAACCGGTGAGGGATGATTTTGCCAATGCCTACGGGCGCAGTGATAGTAACCTTATCCTCGTTGCTTACCCTTATCCAAGGCCCGAACGAATGGCCAACTTGGAATACGGATCTCAATACTTGGGGAGAAAAACCAGAGCTTTCTCGAATTTTTATTGGATGGAATATCGAAGCCAATTGTTACTAACAGGTCGTATCAACGACGTTGGAGCCTATACCCGTGTGAATGTCCCACGCTCTCGACGCTTGGGATGGGAATTTCAAATCGAACATGACCTCAATTCCCAACACCGTTTGCACCTACAGGGTACCCTCTCCAGAAACCGCGTCGACCGTTTTATTGAATTTGTTAATAATCAATTTGTTGCGGAAAGAATTAGAACCCCCTTGGCGTTGTCTCCTGAACAAATGCTGGGAGCTGCCTGGACCTGGAAACCCCGTCGAAATTTGGAGGTTTTATGGAACTTGCAATGGGTCGGACGACAATACCTGGACAATTCAGGCGACCTTAACCGAAGCATCGACCCCTACACG
>Ga0214923_10000567_pt1 | contig 55127 bp, 68 predicted proteins | sample LL1510_MetaG_FD_177993 | JGI IMG/M metagenome (GOLD analysis project Ga0214923, IMG submission 177993) | Freshwater microbial communities from Lake Lanier, Atlanta, Georgia, United States - LL-1510 | ecosystem: Environmental > Aquatic > Freshwater > Lake | place: USA: Georgia | collected...
GATGTCCTCTCTCCAAGAAGGTGTTCAGTCCAGCAGGCCCAGACGCATGTCCTGATAAAAAATGGAAACAATAAAATAAAGACTATGTCAGAATCAACAAAACAGCTAACAGCTGAAGAACTACAAAGCATTAAAGATCTACAACAACAATACAATAAATTTGTATTTGAATTGGGTAGTATTGAAGCACAACTACAAGCGTTACTAGCTCAAAAAACACGTATCGAAACCGAAAAAGACAATATCATTAGCGATATTACTAAATTAGGTGATAGAGAAAGAGAAGTAGTAACAGCATTACAAGAAAAATATGGCGTAGGGAATATTAATCCCGAGACTGGTGAAATTACCGCATTTTAATTAAATAACCTCTGCGTTTTGTATGGTTCTATGGATATTTATTACTAGGTAATCCTAATAATAAAAATCTAAACAACTATACAAAATGAGCGAGGTAATCCTTAGTCCTGGAGTATTCCAGATCGAATCAGACCAAAGTCTATACACACAAGCACCACAAGTACTTGGAGCCGCTATAGTAGGTCCAACTGTAAGTGGTCGTCCATATGTACCAACATATGTTACTACATACAGTCAATACTTATCACTATTCGGTGATGATTTTAAAAGTGGCAGTTATTATTACGAATATTTCACATCACTAGCAGCAAAAGAATACTTTAATAATGGTGGCCAAACACTATTAGTAACTAGAATCATTAGTGGTTCAGCTAATATTGGTACTTATGCTACAGCAATTCCAATTGCTATTAGTACCTTAACCAATGGTATCGCTGCTTCAGCGTCTTTAAATTTAACTAATGCTGCTACTGCTCAACATTCGGCTTCTATCAACGGAACCTATACTTTAAGTTTATCTGGATCATCTGTACAGGATGTTTATAATAGACTTACAGGTTCAGCAGCTTATAGTGCTATTTCTAGTAGTGTTGTTAGTGCTTCATTTTCAACTCCAAATATAATATTTACTGCTATTCCTAAAGGAACAATAGGTAATATATACAATGTTGTTTCAGGAAGTACAACAACTAATTTTGCAGGTGGTGGTAATGATATTAGTTCATTTACACTTGAAGCATTATCTTGGGGTGATCAATTAAATAACCAATCTACATCATCTATAAACGGTGCTTTAGCTAGTGGTTCAATGTCAAATGTACGTTGGGAAGTAACTAACGTAAATAGTGGTAGTAATGGTGGTACATTTACAATCATAATACGTCGTGGTGATGATAACCAATCTCAAAAGAATATCTTAGAAACATGGGCAAACGTAAGTTTAGACCCACAATTACCTAACTACATCTCTCGCGTTATTGGTGATTTGAAACCAGTATATAACGTTGCAAATGGATATGTAGATTATCAAGGTACATATGCTAACGCTTCTCAATACGTTCGTGTATCAGCAGTAACTACTCCAAACGTCGATTCAATTGACAATAACGGTAACTTTAAAACTGGATCATATGCTAATACTTTACCATTAGTAGGAAGTGGTTCATATGGTGGTGGTTTTATAGGAGGAGTTGCAGATACAAATGTAGCAAAATTAATGAATGAAAATATTACCTCAACAAACATTCAAGGATTTGCACCGGCTGATTACAATACAGCATTTACATTATTATCGAATAGAGACGAATATCAATTTAACGTATTAATGGCACCAGGAATTGGATTAGATTGCTCTGCTGCTGCAAATATGATTGCATGTGTTGAAGGTAGAGGAGATGCAATTGCTATTACAGGCGCGGGAGTATATGGTACCTCAATTACAGGTGCTACAACTAATGCTGCTGGTCAATCAAGTAACTACGCCGCAACTTACTATCCATGGATTCAATTATATTCAACACAATTAGGTAAAGTTGTATGGTGTCCACCATCAACAGTAATCGGTGGTGTATTAGCATTCAACGACCAAGTAGGTGCTGAATGGTTTGCTCCAGCAGGTTTAAACAGAGGTGGTGTTCCATCAGTAGTACGTGCAGAACGCAGATTACAACAAACAGATAGAGATACATTATACACAGGAAACGTTAACCCATTAGCTACATTCCCAGGAACTGGAGTTTGTGTTTGGGGTCAGAAAACATTACAACGTAAACCAACAGCATTAGATCGCGTAAACGTTCGTCGTTTATTGATTGCATTGAAAGGATACATTGGTGAAGTTTCACGTAACTTGGTATTTGAACAAAATACAACTGTAACAAGAAATAGTTTCTTAGCTAGAGTTAATCCATACTTAGAATCAGTAGTACAACGTCAAGGTTTGTATGCTTACAAAGTAGTAATGGATGATACAAATAACACAGCTGATGTAGTAGATCGTAACCAATTGGTAGGTCAAATCTATATTCAACCAACAAAAACTGCTGAGTTTATTATCTTGAACTTCAACATATTACCAACTGGCGCTACATTCCCTGCATAAGGGATGTAGTTCTTTAATATTTATTAATAGATAAAAAACACAACATAAAATGGCAGTATTAAATCCAAATGAAATCATGTTTACAGCGTTTGAACCTAAGGTTGCAAATCGCTTTATCATGTATATAGACGGTATTCCCGCATACTTAATTAAAAAAGCTAATGCTCCTGGATTTGATGCCAGTGAGATTACATTAGATCACATTAACGTTTACCGTAAAATTAAAGGTAAAGTTAAATGGAACGACATAACAATGGAATTGTATGATCCAATCACTCCAAGTGGTGCACAATCTGTAATGGAATGGGCTCGTTTGGCACATGAATCAGTAACAGGCCGTGATGGTTATTCCGATTTTTACAAGAAAGATCTTACTTTAAACGTTTTAGGACCAGTAGGCGATATCGTTGGAGAGTGGATTATCAAAGGAGCTTATGTTAAAACAGCTACATTTGGTGATTATGATTGGGCAACAGGTGATGCAGCTATTTCACTTAGTGTAACAGTTGCTATGGATTATTGCGTATTGAATTTCTAGAATCTTATACAATTTTAAGAAAAGCGTTTACCTATTTGGTAAGCGCTTTCTTTCTGCATATATTTATATACGAACAAAAATAAAATAAGTTTATGGCTGAATTAAATTTACCAACAGAAATAGTTACATTACCATCAAAAGGTTTATTGTATCCTAAAGACTCACCACTTTCCAAAGGCGAAATTGAAATGAAATATATGACGGCTAAGGAAGAAGATATCCTTACCAACAGCAATTTCATTCGTCAAGGTACAGTAATAGACAAACTATTACAAGCATTAATCGTTACAAAAATCAACTACGATGAATTATTAATCGGCGATAAAAATGCTATACTTATCGCAGCTCGCATACTTGGATATGGTGCTGATTACTCGTTTAAATATACCAACGAACGCGGACAAGAAACAGAAGCAAGTGTTGATTTATCAACATTAGATGAAAAACCAATAGACGAATCTTTATTTACAGCGGGTGTAAATGATTTTACTTTTAGTTTACCTAAATCAAGTAATACTATTACGTTTAAGTTATTAACACACGGTGATGAAAAAAAGATTGAAGCTGAAATTAAAGGATTACAAAAACTAAACCCAAATAGTTCATCCGATGTAACAACTCGTATGAAATATATGATTACATCAATAAATGGTGATAGAGAAGCAAAAGCAGTACGCGACTTCGTAGATAACTACTTACTAGCACCAGACGCTAGAGCATTACGTGAATACTACGCTAAAGTACAACCAGATATTAACCTTAAGTTTATGCCTGACGATGAAAATTATACAGGGGAGGGTATAGCGATTCCAATTTCGCTTAACTTTTTTTGGCCTGACTCCGGAGTATAGACCACATCTATTTAAACAAATACATGAAATTGTATTTCATGGTGGTGGGGGTTATGATTGGGAAACCGTCTATAATATGCCATTATGGTTGCGTCGTACTACATTTAATTTATTAAATGAACATTTTAATAAACAAAATGAAGAAACTGAAAAGCAACAAAATATGCTAAAAAATAATAAATCTAGCAAAGAGATATCACGCCCCAATATTGCTAATCCAACCTATACCGCGAAGGTCCCACGAAAGTAGGGCCTTCCCTTATATTTATACTATATACTAATATAATATGGCAGACCCAACAGCAGAAGATATAAAAAGACTAGCCGAACAACAGGCAAAATTTAATGCTGAGATGAATAAAACTCAAGATTTACTTGAGTCTATAGATAATATCATAAGCGATAATCTTACTAAAAGCTTAGAAGATAGTCTTAAAGCGACTAGAGCCTTAAATACTGATTTTTCTTCTGGGATAGACATCACTAAACGACTATCAGAAGCTCAAAAGAAATCAACTAGAGAGATAGAAGAACTAGAATTTCAAAGAAGTAGAAATTTAGCAAAACAAGCTAATACTAGAAAAGGAGAAAAATTAGAAGAATTATTAGCTGAAAAACGTATATTAGATGCTCAATTAAAAATAATTAATAATAATGATAACAATTTGCGCTCTCTTCAAAATGCTATTGAGGTTGAAAAACAAATTGCTGCTGAAAAAGAAAAAGCAACAGAAGAATTAAAAAAACAAAATAGTTTAGCTAATGTTATTAAAAATGCAGCTAAAGATACTTTTAAAGATTATACAAAATTATTTTCAGTAGCTGGTATCTTCCAAACAATAGTAGAGGGAGCATTACGATTTGATAAAACATCAGCAGAGATAGGAAAAAATATAGGTTATGGAGCAGGTCAGGCTGGATTGATGGCTGCCAAAATGCAAGGGATTGCTTTAAGTTCAAGTAACATAAACGTTACTATGAAAAATGCATCCGAAGCTATGGGTGAATTAAATGCAGCTACTGGACTTGTAGCTAACTATTCAAAAGATACTTTAGTAACACAGATAATGTTAACCAAGCAATTTGGTTTAACAGGAGAAGAAGCAGCAGGAATATATAAATTTTCAGTTCTAACAGGAAAATCATCTGAAAAAGTTAATGATGAAATGGTGGGTGCCTTCGTAGCAACCAGAAATGCATCAAAAGTAGGGGTTGATTTTAAAAAAACAATGGCCGAAGCTTCAAAAGTATCAGGCCAATTAGCAGCAAACCTACAAAATAACCCAGCAAAAATTGTAGCGGCCGTAGTGCAGATGAAAGCATTAGGTACTTCATTAGAACAAACAAAAAATCAAGGTGCTTCTCTTTTAAACTTTGAATCATCTATTAGTAAAGAATTAGATGCTGAGTTATTAACTGGTAAGCAATTAAATCTTGAAAAAGCAAGAGCAGCTGCATTATCTGGTGATCAAGTAACATTAGCAGAAGAATTAAATAAAAATGTAGGTACATTAGCTGATTATCAAAAAATGAATGTACTACAGCAAGATGCATTAGCAGACGCTGTAGGTTTAACATCAGATCAATTAGCAGATCAGTTAGCTAAACAAAAATTAGCTCAAGAAAGTGGAAAATCATTAGCACAAATAACTAAAGAAGAGGCATTAGAAGCACAAAAGCGACAAGATATACAAAAGAAGTTTAATGTTCTTTTAGAAAAAGTACAAGACTTAATAGGCAATATAGGAGTATTATTTCAACCAGTTTTATTTGTTCTTGGAAAAATAACAGATAACGCTTTTGTATTTTATGGTTTACTAGCATTAATACTAGCAAGAACTAAATTACTAGGAACTTCTTTTACAGGAGTAGGAAGTAGTTTTAAAGGAATACTAGGAAAAATAACAGGAAAAGGAGGGGTTGGAGGAGCTGGAGTAGAAGATGCAGCAAAATCAACAGCTGATGTTGGCGGAAAAGCAGGAGCAGGTGGACCTAAAGCAGGAGAAGGAATTAAAAATACACTTAAAGGAATATCATCTGGTATTTCTTCATTTAGTAAAGTTAGTCCGGCTGATATAGCTAAATTAGCATTTTCAGCTTTAGCCTTAGTAGCTTTAACCCCGGCAATCCCTGCTTTATTATTATTACAATTAGTAAATGGAAAATTAATACAGAGTGCATTAACTGGAGTAGGGAAGGGATTAGCAGCATTTGGAAAAGCAGTATCAGCAGCAGCTCCGGAAATTCTAATAGGTGAATTATTATTAGCAGGATTAGGATTATCATTAATGACATTTGTTCCTATTATTGAAGCTGTGGGTAAGGTTGTAGTTAATGTCTTCACCGCAATAGCAGATGGAGTATCTTCTATAATAACTAGTATAGGAGATGTAGCTGCTAAATTAGGTGAAATTACACCTATGTTATTATTATTAGGCCCTGCTTTATTTGGGGTAGCAGCAGGTTTAGGAGCTATGGCTTTATCTTCTTTCTTTGCTATGCCTGTTATAGGGGCTTTAACCGCACTAGGTTTAGTAGCACCAGCTTTATCGGCTTTAGGTATTGGTGGTGGTGGTGGTACAAAAGAAGAAGGAATTAAAGGAGCTATATCACCCGATTCAACGGCAATGATTGCAGCTATTAATGAAGTAAGAGATGCTATAAATAAATTATATAGTAAAGATTCATCAGTTCACATAGATGGTAAAAAAGTAGGTACCACATTAGCTCAAGGTTCACATAAAGTAGCGTAATATTTCAATATTTATATCAAACAATAAAACAATACAATCATGCCAGTAATTGACCAATTATCAAAAAGCAACTTAAGCTTAGCAGGTAACGGATTTAATCCACAACCAAACAGTGCTGCTTGGGGATACATAGATGCCTCATCAAACTTAGACCCAGCCGCTAGTAGCTTACAAAATACATACTCTGTAAACAGTACACCAAATGTTAAGTTAAAAGACTTCAACAAAAACGGTGTAACTACAGTTAAAGCTGAATCTAGATTAGACGAATTAGATCCAAACGCTCCAAAATTACAACCAAGAGGAGTAGTATCTCAAGCATATAAATCAAAATCAGGTCTTACATATAAAGACTTAGGACCAGCAGGCGGACGTTACTAATACTATATAAATGGGTTCGTTATTAAAACTAAAAACAGATCTTAAATCTATTAAGTACGGTCACGATCGTGCTAATGGAGGAAATAGTGGACAACCTTATATTAAAACCGATATTAATACAGTTGATAAAGGCATTAATAAGTTAAGATTTGGTAACTTTGATGATGGATTAGTTAGAGGTGGAGTTATAGGCATGTTAAATTCATCAATTACTGATACGCTTCGTATTGGTAAATTTCTAACTGATACTCCAAAAGGTCCATTATTCATTGTAAAGCAAGTTGGCTTACAATTATCTAATCCTCGCTTAGAAACTATAAAGTTATCTACTCCATCTTCATCTGGATTTTTAGGATCAGTAGCAAAATTATATGATAAGATTAATGATAAAGTAGATCTCGGTCCAACTCGTCTCTATAATCTTGGTATTAATACATTAGCACAAGTACCTATTAACGGTATTGGTGGTCATATTGTAAGACATGGCTTACTACCGGTAGCTGATCCAAGCAAATATTATGAAGCTGTAGTTACAGCTAATGATGCTAGATTTGGTGAAGGAAAAAATAACAGATTAGTAAAATTAGCTACTAAATTTGGTCTTGGAAACCCAAACTACAAAGAAGTTTCAGGCGGCAATAAACTAATTATCGATGATTATATAGGAGGACCAGGATCAGTATATGGTATTGGAACAACACTAATTAACAGAGCTAAAGATAGAGATACATCAGATAATAGTAGAATTAGAGATGCTTTTAACTATAGTGAATATCAAGCTGGTAAAACAAGAATATCTGGATCTTTAGGAACTGGAGTAGCCGAAGTAAAAATAAAGAATACAAAAGATTTTAGAATATCCAATATTACGGGTTCAATATATAACCCAACCCCATTTGATAATTCCAAATTTCCAGAATTAGATGGTTCATTTATAAGCAATGTAGCTAAAAATAATGATACGGGTTCTTATAATAGAAATAGCACATTACCAGAAAGAAAAAATGAAAATGATTTAGTAAAAAATGGTCCTTCTTCATACCCTGATCCATCAATAACAGGTTCTTTTAAATACACATTACCTTCACTTAATTTAGTATATGGTTCTGGTCCTTTAGCATCTTATACCCAAATTAAAAAATTAAATCCAAGTGAAAAAACATCTAACTTAGATTACGGTAATACTACTAATAACCCATCAGCTAGTAGTGGAATAAAAGACCAACGCTCAATAGGTGATCAATTACCTAAATCTTTAAAAAACCCAACATATAAAAATAACTATGGTGATGTAATAACATTTAGAAAGCCATGGAATACAATTACACGCGAAATACGAGTTGGTAGTGGACGACAAGATCAAATTAATTTAACTCCTATACTTAATAATATTGAAAATTATGATGGAAGTGATACTCAAGGTACTCATAATATACGAGATTTAGTTAAATTTAGAATACAAGCTATAAACACAAATGGTCCTGATTTTGGATCATTAATGGTATTTAGAGCATACTTAACAGCAATGTCTGATAGTGTAGATGCAACATGGAATGAAGTAAAATATGCAGGTAGAGGAGATAAATTTTATATATATGATGGCTTTAGTAGAAAAATGAGTGTTAGCTTTAAAGTAGCAGCATTATCAGCGAAAGAAATGCAACCAATGTATCAAAAATTAAATTTCTTAATGAGTAATTTAATGCCTGATTATGAAAATAACTTAATGAGAGGTCCACTTGTTAGAATGACTATAGGTAATTATATTGATGCTCAATTATGCAAATTAGATTCGATATCATATACAATACCTCAAGATTCACCTTGGGAAATAGCAATAGATGAACCAGAAGGTGGTGAAAAATATTTAATATTACCTCATATTATAGAAGTACAATTAAACTTTACTCCTATTGGTTCTGAATCTAAAGCACATAATGAGCTACAAAGTAAATCTCAAACTATTTCCCACATTGCTCAAAACAATACAGGAGATATTGTTACTCAATATATAAAATAATGACACGCTACGACAATAAAACAACATTAAAAACACCAGACGATAAACCGTATTATAAGAGTAAAATTTACCCTACAATACCTCTATCTGAAAATGATGTGTATGTTATTACAACAATAGGAGACAGACTTGATTATATGGCTTATACTTATTATCGTGACTCGGAATTATATTGGATCATATCAATAGCAAACAATAATGTAACTAAAGGCTCATTATTTCCAATACCAGGAACACAAATGAGGATACCATCTAATGTATCAAGTATAGTAAGTTTATTTAATAAATTCAATGAGGTAAAATAATGTTATGTCTATATTTAAAGGAACATTTAACGATAGTATTAAGGAACAACTGAAAGTACGTCAAAAAGCAATAAACGACCGTACACCTCAAAATCTATCATATATGAATTCACGTAACGCGTGGATTAGGATGTCTTCATCTGTAAATACATTTACAGGAGGTATTGACGAAGATACAACAGCCGCAGATTTAAATGATGATGGAAAATATGATAACAAATTAGCTAAACAATACGTTTTACAAGGTGGAATCTTAAATGATAATAAATTACGAGCAGGATTAGGCGATTTCTCAAACGCATATAGCAATAAATCATTAGACGGAACAGCATATAAATTAGGTATTCGTCCTATGCCTGGTATTACTAATATAGATATTAAATCTAAAGGTGCATATGGCTCATTACGAGAAGCAACAGTAAATTTCCAATGTTGGGATATTAAACAATTAGAAGAATTAGAATTACTCTATATGCGCCCTGGGTATAGTGTACTATTAGAATGGGGATGGACTCCATTTTTAGATAATGATAATAAATACAATACTATTGTAGAATACACAGATATTATAAATACCGCTTACACTAAAGAAAAATTATTTAAATTACAATATGCTAAATCAGCAGATGGTAAATATATAGGTGAAGATGGTAAAGAACAAACAATAAAAGGATACCAAGGTAATTATGATGCTATGTATGGTATCATTAAAAACTATGGTTGGACTGCTAGAATGGATGGAGGATATGATTGTAATACCTCAATTGTATCTATGGGTGAGGTTATGGAATCTTTAAAAGTTAACTATTCTCCACTAAACAATGATATCCAAATTTCTACTAAAGGATTAATAGGCAAAAATGTTAGATCAGAAAACCCACCCGTTACTTTAACTCCCTCCACTTATAAAGATTTATCTAAAACATACAACCAGAATATATTAGCTGGATTATTTTATGAGTTATGGGAAATAGGAAGGCAAGTGGGAGAAGCTCAACCCGGAGCAGGAAGAGATGATACTACGGGACATAGTTTTAAATTAATAGATGATAAATATATTAGTACATATGAGATGTTTCGTATAGTTATTAATATAAAAGGAGGAGAAAATGCAGGAAGTGGAACAGGTACTGTAGGAAAAACAGATGAACAAATATATATTACTTTAGAATCATTAGTTAATATACTTAATAATTATGTTATATTAAAAGATGAAAAAGCTAAAACATCATTTTCTCCTTTATCTGTATTAGAATCCCCAATTAATAATAAGGGTGTAGTTGTTAATAGTCTTACTGGGGCAGGATATTTATTATCACTTGCTCATCCTCTTCAAGTATCTACTGATCCAACAGTGTGTCTTATTAAAAACCAATTATGGGGAAGTGGCTTTAAGGTTAATGTAGTAGCGGCTTCTGGATCTGCTGACCCAAATACAGGTACTCCTGTAATAACATATGGTAAACAACCAAATAATGACTATGATTCAGCTTGGTGGAAAGAATTAGCAGTAAATATATCTAATAGTCGTACGAAAAGGACAATTCTAGTATTGCTGCTGCAATAAATGAAAGAAAAAAACTTATTGAGTTTGTTCAATTATCTGTAGGTCAAAACGGAGCAGCGATAGAAGAATTAAAAGAAATACAAAGAAGATTTATAGAAATTAAAACAACTCCTAAAATACCTCCAGGCGATATTAAAATATATAAAGATAAAACTTTAGCAGAATATAATAATTTTTATACCGTGTTAGAGGAAGGATTAATAAGAGATGATATACATCAAGCTATTGGCTATAGAGATGCAAATAGTAAAGTTGTTAAAGGAGCTGAATTAACAATTGCAGCAGCATCAAGTGACCCATTAGCTATTGTAACAAAACAAGCAGCAGCCCAAAATAAGCAAATACAAAATAATATAGAAAAAGGAGTAGAAGGAGCTAGATTACTAAACCAACTTAAATTACCTTATTTTATAGGTAATGATTGGCAAGAAGAATTAGGTATAATAGGAAATATATATGTTAACTTAAATATGCTATATAATCTTAGTGTAAGTACAGATTTAGCAGCTCAAGATCCTAAAGAAAAAAACGATGTTGCCTTATATGATTTTGTAAAAAATATTTTAAAGAAAATATCATCAGCAACTGGTGATGTAAATAATTTAGAACTATTTATAGATCCTGCAAATAGTGTAACTAGAATAATTGATATAAACTATGTAGATACTAAAGAAAATGTAAAAAACGCATATGATAATATAGTTGAAGTTCAAGTACAAAATCTAAATTCAGTAGTACGGTCATACAAAATAGAGTCACAAATATTCCCAGACCAAATGACAACAGTAGCTATTGGCTCTCAAGTAAAAGGAGGAGCATTAGGACAAGATAATAATACATTAGTAGATTTTAATAGAGGAATAATAGACCGGGTTGTACCTAGAAAAGTAGACCCAACTACCCCTTCTACACTAACCGACCCAAATACTAATTTAAAAATATTAATAGATTCTTTAGGAGTATTATATACACTTTTTGGAAATCTTAAATCAAATTGGTTTGGAAGAGATGGTGAGTTTGATGTAGATGAAGCAGGTAAATATCAAAATTCATTAAAAGATTTAATAAATTTCTTTAAAGCAATAAGTACATCCCGTACAAAAAATAAAGCAATTATACCTACTAAAGTATCATTAGTAATGGATGGTATAGGAGGAATAGTAATAGGAAATCTATTTAAACTCCCTCCAAATGTATTACCTAAAGGATATAGAGGAGAAGGAGGAATAGGAAACAAAATAGGATACGCGGTTACTGGTTTAGGACATTCAATACAAAATAACGATTGGATAACTAACATAGATGCTCAATTTATAATATTAGATGATCCAAAAGTAGGAATTGGAGGAATTGGAGGAATTAAAGTAGATTATGATAAACTAACAATAACTACTACAGGACAAGATGCTAGTGTAACTCCTGGGTCTCAATCAACAACAAATATTGGAGAAGGATCCTCACTAGAAAATAATCAAAAATATCCGGTATTAGTAAAAAGCGAAGATTTTAAAAAAGATTATAATTCCACTGTACAAAATTTAGCTAAAGTATCAACATCTGTTTCTGTAGCTGATTCTTTAAGAAAACAACTAGATAGAAAATATATAACTGAAAAAGGAGGTGAGCTATCTACTAATGGAGATATAACTGAAGATTTAAAATCAGCAATATTGGTATTCCAGAATAAATTAAAATCAACTGCTGGATTTGATTTTATCAATACTATAGGACCAATTAGAATAACAGCAGGAAATGATACTTACCATAGAACATACGGTGACAAACGCAATAGAACAACTCATAGTCGCGGATTAGCTATAGATATAGGAACAAAAGAATTTACACAAACCCAAATAGATAGTATAATGAACCTATTAAGAAGTTCAGGCTTTACATACGTTATATATCATGGTGGTAGTGCTCTTCATATTCATGCTAATATTTCAACTACTTAAATAATGTCATTAAGAATACCATCAAATCAAATTGTAAAAAGTAAATATACTATTGGAAAAGAGTATATGTTTGAAAGTACTTATAGAGAGTATCAGGGGTATTATTATGAGTTAAATGGAAAGTTATTTGCAGGTAAAGAATTTAATAATAATGCCCCCGTATTAGTAAAAATAAATTTAAATAATATTAATCCTTTGCGAACAAATCCTGCTACATTAGTATATGGAATAATATCTGGGGTAAAATTAGATAATACAAAAATTAATTCATATTATTTTAATGTAGATACTACGGATAACGTCTTTAGATATTTTATTAAAAAAGTGAATGAAAATATAATTAAAGAAATCAATGAAGATACCTTTAATCAAATTCAAAATAATTCAATATATCTTTCTGTATCTTTATATTATCAAAGTGGTTTTAACAAAAATGACTTAGATAATGCAGAAAAACAAATACCTGGTCTTAAAGAATATATCAATACAACTTACGCTCCAGGAGTTACAGATTAAAAATATTTTTGAAAGGCTAAATCTCCTTTCATATCTTTAAGCAAACAAAAGGTTATGAAATATGTTTTATATTATTGAAAGAAAAGATCAACTAGACCAACTAGGTCCATTTAAAGATTGCTTTGTAAAGTTTATTCAAGGGAATGACAATTACCACCCCAAATTAAGTCCGTTAAGCTTAATCTATGTCAGAGATACATCTGAACATAAAGGATACATTCTATGCTTAAACCACAATGAATCATTTTCATTAGAAATTAAAGACGCATTTGATTGGTTATTAAATAAAACCGAACGCTTATTCGTATTGAATAAGAAAGAAGCACTATATTCATTTCCACACGAACACAAATTATTCGATATTGAATTCCTTAAACTTCCAGACTTAACAGAAGCACTCAATATACCAGCAATTAAGTACTACTACCAACATCATACTGCATTACCAAATGTTAATTGCTTAATTCCAATTAGTAAACACTATGAAGAAAACGAAAACGTATTTAGTGTAATACTACCTATAGTCCGTAGCTACCGAGCAGATAACGCCGTTTATGCGTTTAATAACGGCCCTTTAACGCGCGTATTTCACGAGATAGAATCACAAGGTATACAAGTAGATAAAAAATGCTTCGTGGATTGCTATGGCGAAGAACTAAAATATCCTCAATTTAATCTTAGCAAAAGCAAAATATACAGCCAATACAATTTACAAACACTAACTGGTAGACCATCAAACACATATAACAGCATTAACTTCGCAGCATTAAATAAAACAAGTGGCGAACGTTTATGCTATAAGCCCGCAAATGACACATTTGTAGAATTCGATATGCAAGGATATCATCCACGCTTAATAGCTGAATTAATTAAATTTGAATTTAATAATAAAAACACATACGAGACATTAGGAGAATTATTAGGCGTCAGTACTCAGGAAGCTAAGGAATTAACATTCAAACAATTATATGGAGGTGTATGGGATGAGTATAGAAATAAACCATTCTTCAAAGATATCGTAGCGTTAACCGATGGTATATGGGAAGAATACCAATATGGGGGGCGATATTCGACAGAAAATCGAATATTTATATCTGACCGTGAGATGACGCAATCTAAATTGCTGAATTACATCGTTCAAAGTATGGAAACATCAACTAATGTTAAGATGTTGATAGATATATTGGATTATTTAAAAGATAAACAAACAAAAATAGTACTGTATACTTATGATGCATTCTTATTCGATTATGCTGAATCAGACGGAAAACAAACACTAATAGATATAAAACAGTTAATTAAATACCCAGTAAACATTAAAATGGGTAAATCTTATCACGAACTAAACAAAATATAATGGACAGTAAGATATCATTAGTAAACAATCCTAACATATTTATGGGTAATGAATGGTCACCCAACACAGACTTAATGAACAAATTATTTTGTACTTTTACATTATTGATTGATTTAGAGGAAACAGTAACAACAATTAATCGCAGATACTCAATATTATTCGGTAAAATATTTATACTTGAATCACCTCAAAGTGATGAATTGATATGCACATACAATATTGATACCAATAATGTATCAGCAGCACCAATGCCTAATACAATATTACTACATCGCAAGAAAGAATCTAATACATTATACACTATTAATGCACTTAATACATTGATTATGTCATTGAATGAAGGTAGATTAGATAAAAACTATATGGTGAATTGGCAGGATTATAAAAATAGTATATTACTAACTAATGGTCTTGATTTAAGAAAATTAGATACAGCAATACATAAGATAATAGATTTCAATAAATAATCTTCGTAAGAAGAGTTTTGAAAACCAAAATAAGAATCATAGATTCAACCTATATTGTGTTCATAGAACACCTAACAATTAAACCCAATTAACATGGACTTAAGTCTCATCAAGCAGAAGTTGACCGCTTCTCAAAACAAAGGTCAAAAGAAAACATACGAAAAGATCGACTACTCAAAGATCTTCTGGAAACCAAAACCAGGTAAACATCAAGTTCGTATTTTACCTTCAAAATTCAACAAAGCCGATCCATTCCGCGAAGTGTATTTCCACTATGGTTTCTCTAAAGGACCTATCTTGGCATTAACTAACTGGGATGAAAAAGATCCAATCGCTGAATTCGCAAAATCACTACGCAAATCATCGGACAAAGAAGATTGGCAATTGGCATCAAAAATCAGTCCTAAATTACGTTATTTCGTTCCTGTAATTGTACGTGGCGAAGAAGCAGCAGGTGCTCGTTTATGGGAATTTGGTAAATTGATCTACGACCAACTCTTAGGTATTGCTAATGACGAAGATTATGGTGATTTTACTGACATTACAGATGGTCGTGACTTTACAGTTGAAGCTGTTGAAGAAGCAGTAATGGGTAGAAAAGGTATTAAATGCACACTCCGCGTTAAACCTAAAACAACTACAATTTCAGATGACGCCGCATTCGTAACTAATGTATTAGAAAATCAACCCGATATTCTTAGCATTAACAAGCGTTACACATTTGATGAATTGAAAGATTTATTAGATAAGTGGTTAAATCCTGAAGACGAAGAAACAACTGAGACTCCAATCGCTTCTAAAACAGAAGATGAAGAGGAAGAAGATGATTTCTTAAAGGAAATGAACAAGCCGGTAGAACAAACCTACAAACTTGATACCAACGCAGCAAAAACGTCCAACGCTGACAAATTCGACGATTTATTTAACTAGTAAAATCAAGTTATGGCCAAAGCAAAAACAGGGGAAACACTCTCGAGTGTAATATCCAAATCAATAAACTCTAAGGACGGTTTTAATTTAGATAATTTTAAAAAATCTAAATTTCTAGACCAATCTGTTAAGTTTAAAAAACAAAGATGGGTTCCATTCTCTCCTGCATTACAGGAAGCATTAGGAATACCAGGAATACCATTAGGTGGAGTAACATTACTTCGTGGCCATTCAAACACAGGAAAATCTACAACACTATCTGAAATAGCAGCTAATGCTCAACAGATGGGAGTACTACCTGTATACATCATTACTGAGATGAAACATGATTGGGATTTCCCAAGAAAGTTAGGATTTCAAATGGAAGAGGAAGTAGATGAAGAAACTGGAGAAGTTATTAACTACAAAGGATTCTTCATGTACGTAGATAGAGGTTCCTTAAATAGCATTGAGGATATGGCTGGATTTATAGCTGATCTTCTAAACGAACAAGCACAGGGTAAATTACCATACGATTTATTATTCTTAATTGATAGTATCGGTTCAATCCCATGTAAAATGAGTATAGAAGCTAACAACAACAATCCTCAATGGAATGCAGGCGCGTATAGTCAACAATTTGGTAATTTCATTAACCAAAGAATTACACTATCACGTAAAGAAACACAACCTTACACTAATACTATAGTAGCAGTAAATAAAGTATGGGTATCACCAGCCGAAACTAGGTTCTCGCAACCTAAAATGAGAAATAAAGGTGGAGATACAATGTTCTATGATGCTTCATTAGTATTAACATTTGGTAATATTACCAATTCAGGTGTAAGTAAAATTAAAGCTACTAAGAACGGAAAAGAAGTAGAATTCGCAACCCGAACTAAAGTAAGCTGCGATAAGAATCACGTTACTGGAATCACTACTAAGTCAACTATAGTAATGACACCTCATGGATTTATAGAAGATGAACCTAAAGCTATTGACAAATACAAAAAAGAGCATAGCAGTGAATGGTCATCAATTTTAGGAACCACAGGTGAAATCAAAATTGTAGAAGATAACTCAGAATGGGAAGAAGATAACAAAAATATTCCCGTAATAGGAGTAGAGGAAAACTAGTATGAAAAACAAATATGCCAATATGTTGGCTAAGGTAAATAATGATCAACGCGGAGTCCAAGACTCCGTTTTGATTCTGGATGGCTTAAATACATTCTTAAGAGCATTTACTATGATCAACCACATTAACCCTGAAGGCCATCACGTTGGTGGTCTGACGGGTTTCTTAAAATCTTTAGGCTACGCTATCAAAATGATAGACCCTACAAAAGTGATTATAGTATTTGATGGTGTTGGAGGTTCCAATAGCAAACGAAATTTATTCCCTAATTATAAAGCTAATAGGAATACAAGCCGAATGACTAATTATGCTATCTTCTCTAGTAAAGAGGACGAGAGAGAAGCTATAAATAATCAAATGGCAAGATTAATAAATTATCTTCAATGTCTACCAGTATCTATGATCTGTGTAGATGGAATTGAAGCGGACGATACAATAGGATATCTAGTAGGTAAATTTGAGAAATTTAAATCTACTAAAGAAGTAGTAATAATGTCTGCTGATAAAGATTTCCTTCAATTAGTAAGTGATAAAGTAAAAGTATATTCACCTACTAAAAAGAAAATATATAAACCCTCTGATGTACTAGAAGAATATAAAGTTAGCAGCATCAATTTCATTAACTATAAAGTATTAATGGGAGATGTCTCAGATAATATACCAGGTATAAATGGATTAGGACCTAAAAAACTATTCAAAATGTTTCCTGAATTAGCAACAGATATACCATTGACAGTAGAAGGTATAATAAATAAAGCTACTAAGAATATAAATGAACATGACTTATACGCTCGCATAATAGAAAGAAAACGCCAACTAGAAATTAACAATCAATTGATGAATCTAAAGACAATTCCTATATCACAAGGTAATGAGGAACAAATTAAAGCTAGCTTCAACTCACAGTATAAATTAAATTCACATGCTTTTATGAGTATGTATACTGCTGATAAGTTAGGCGAAAGTATACCTAATACACCTACTTGGTTAAATCAAGTATTTGGTTCTCTAGATTCTTCTAAATAAATTTAAATAAAATAGGTTATATGGCTACATTAAATAAGCTTAATCAATACGGAAACGCCTTCCAGATTAAAGTATTAGGCGCATTATTAACACAACGAGATTTCCTATTAAATATAGCAGATTCATTAGACAGTGAGTATTTCGAATCACAAGCACATAAATGGGTAATAGAATATATTATTAAATACTTCAGCCAATACCATACTTACCCTACAATAGAAACATTAGCGATTGAAATTAAAAAGATTGATAATGAAGTATTAAGAATATCACTTACAGATTCAATACGTGAAGCATATAAAATGTCTGATGTAAGTGATCTAGAATGGGTAGAGAAGGAATTTAGTGATTTCTGTAAGAACCAGCAAATGAAAAAAGCAATTATGACATCAGTAGACCTACTAAACTTAGGCGACTATGATGGAATTAGAGGCTTAATTAACGATGCTATGAAAGCAGGTGAAGAGAAAAATATAGGTCATATATATGAAACCGATGTTGAATCTAGATATAGAAAAGACGATAGAAACGTCATTCCATTCCCTTGGAAAACATTTAATGAATTAACACAAGGTGGATACGGTAAAGGAGATCTAGTATTACTATTCGGTAACCCAGGTGGAGGCAAATCATGGGGTGTAATTGCAATGGGAGCGTATGCCGCAGCATTAGGGTTCAACGTAGTACATTATACATTAGAACTATCAGAAGGATATGTAGGTAAACGTTATGATGCAGTATTCTCAGGTGTAGATGTAGATAAATTAGATAATCATCGCAACGATGTAAACGAAGCAATCGCTAAAATAAAAGGTAAAATCGTTATTAAAGAATATGCACCAAAACGAGCATCATTAGATACAATCGAAGCACATCTACAACAATTAGAACATCAAAACGAATTTAAACCCGATATGATCATTATTGACTATTTAGATCTATTAAGAACTAAAGGTAGAAAAGAACGTAAAGATGAAATCGATGACGTTTATACTGATGCTAAAGGAATGGCTAAAGAATTAGGAATACCTGTAGTATCACCATCACAAGCAAATAGAACAGGCGCAGATAAGGACATACTTCAAGCGGAAAATGCGGCTGGCTCATACGATAAAATAATGATTGGAGATATCATTATATCGCTTGCACGTGGCAGAAAAGATAAGGTAAATGGTACTGGTAATTGGCACTTCATTAAAAATAGATACGGCGCTGATGGATTAACATTCGGCTCTCACATCAACACAGCCAACGGCTACATAGACATAAATGAACAACCTAGGGATGATGAAGAACAAGATAATAAACAAACTAAAGCATCTAGTTATTCAGACGTAGGAGTAGAAGATCGTTACGTTCTTCGAAGCAAGTTCATGAAATTAGAAAATGAAGCATAGTATATACTATATTTATAACTACAACAATTAAATTTAATGATAACAGTAAAAAGATTTACAAGTACATGGTGCCAGCCTTGTAAGCAGCTTTCCCCAATTATAGGACAAATACAATCAGAAATGTCAAATGTGGATTTTCAAACCATAGACGTAGATGCTAGCCCGGACCTAGTAATGAAATATAATGTAACTTCAATCCCCGCTTTAATATTTGAGAAGGATGGGCAAGAAGTAAAGCGTATCTTAGGTATGCAATCAAGATCAACATTAATTTCAATTTTAAACTCACTTTAATGATTACAGAACCACGTTTATTCTACAAACCATTTGAATATCAAGAAGCATTTAATTTCTATAAAGACCAACATAGAGTACATTGGTTAGCTGATGAAGTTCCATTAGCATCTGATCTAAACGATTGGAAACAAAAACTAACCGAATCCGAAAAGAACTTAATCGGTAATATCTTAAAATCATTCGCTCAAACAGAAGTACACGTAAACGATTATTGGTCTACTAAAGTATCATTATGGTTTCCAAAACCAGAGATACAAGCAATGGCTCGTGTATTTGCTGATTTTGAAAGTATACATGCTGAAGCATACGCTCGTTTAAATGAAGAATTAGGGTTAGATGACTTTGAAGCGTTTATGGAAGACGAATCATCAAAAGCAAAAATTGATCGCTTACTAGAAGTAACAAGCGATAACATAGCAGAACAAGCATTATCACTAGCTATATTCTCAGCATTTACTGAAGGTGTAAATTTATTCTCTTCATTCGCTATATTAATGTCTTTTCAATTAAGAAACTTAATGAAAGGAACAGGACAAATAGTAGAGTGGAGTGTTAGAGATGAATCATTACATTCAAGAGCAGGATGTTGGTTATTTAATAAGTTATTAGAAGAACAACCTGAACTTAATACATCCGAAATGAGAGATAATGTTATTGAAGCATGTAACATATCAGTTCAATTAGAATTTGACTTCATTGATAAAGCATTTGAAATGGGTGCTGTTGAAGGATTAAATGTAGATCAATTAAAGAACTTCATTAAAGCTAGAGCAAACGAAAAAATGATCGAATTAGGTTATAATGCAATCTACAACGACATTGATCCTAATCTATTAAAACAAATGGATTGGTTCGGTCATCTAACAAGTGGTAAAACACATCAAGACTTCTTTGCGGGTCGCGTAACAAATTATTCCAAATCAGCTGCTGATTGGTCTGACCTTTAAAAATTAAAACATAAGATGAGCATACAAGTAGATACCAGTACCTGGGTAAAAGGTAAAGACTTTCCAATTTGGATGGACGAAATAGCAGTAAGTATGATTTCAAAAGGGTATTTAATGCCTGATGAAAACGTATTTGACGCCTATAAAAGAGTAAGTAAAGCAGCATCACGCAGATTAAGACGCAAAGATCTACAACCATTCTTCAACGAAGCAATAGTAAAAAATTGGCTATGTTTAGCATCACCAGTACTATCAAATTTAGGTACTGAACGTGGAATGCCAATTTCATGTTTTGGAATTGACGTTGGTGATTCTATTGAAGGAATTGCTGATGCAAATTCAGAATTAATGAGATTATCATCTCAAGGTGGTGGAGTGGGAATTGGAGTATCTCGTATCAGAGGTAGAGGTAAACATATTAGAGATAATGGCACCTCAGAAGGTGTAGTTCCATGGTGTAAAATATATGACTCAACTATCCTAGCAACCAATCAAGGTTCAGTTAGAAGAGGAGCAGCATCAGTTAATTTATCTATTAATCATCCTGACATTGAAGAATTCCTAGGAATCCGTAGACCAAAAGGTGATGTTAATCGTCAATGTTTAAACTTACACCAATGTGTAGTAATTGATGACGCATTCATGGATAAATTAGATAATAAAGACGAACGCTCAATGCGTTTATGGGGCGAAATATTAAAAACACGTCTTGAAACAGGTGAACCTTATATCATGTTTGAAGATAACGTTAATAAAGCTAATCCTGAAGGATATAAAAAACTAAATCTACACGTTTCAATGACAAACATATGTAGTGAGATTTCACTATACACAGATGAATTACATTCATTCATATGTTGCCTATCATCATTGAATCTAGCACGTTGGGATGAATGGAAAGGTTATAAGTTTGAAAATGGAATGACACTACCAGAACTAACATGTTGGTTTCTAGAAGGTGTACTACAAGAATTCATTGATAGGGCTAAGAATATTAAGTTCATGGAAAACACAGTTCGCTCAGCATCTAAAGGTAGAGCAATTGGAATTGGCGTTTTAGGATGGCATACATTACTACAATCAAAGAATTTACCATTTGTAGGAATACAAGCATCATCGTTAACAAGAATCATTTCTGAGTTTATTGAGACAGAAGCATTAAAAGCATCTAGAGATCAAGCTGAACTATACGGCGAACCAGAATGGTGTAAAGGTACTGGATTGAGACATTCACATCATTTAGCGATTGCTCCAACAGTATCAAACGCTCACATTTCAGGTGGTGTATCTCCATCAATTGAACCTATTCCTGCTAACGTATATAATCTTAAAACCGCTAAAGGAGTATTCATCAAACGAAATAAAATACTAGAAACGTTACTAGAGAGTAAGGGATATAACATTGATAGCGTTTGGGATCAAATCTTAAAAGATCAAGGATCAGTAATCAACGTTCCTAGCTATATCCTAACAGATGAAGAAAAATCAGTATTCTTAACGTTTAAGGAAATTAATCAATTAGAAATAGTAAAACAAAACGCTATTAGACAAGAATACATTGATCAAGCTATATCATTAAACTTATGCTTTGATCCTAATGATACACCAAAATGGATATCTCAGGTACATAAAGAAGCACATAAAGCAGGAATTAAAACATTATACTACCTGCGTACTGAATCAGTATTAAGAGGAGATAACTTACAAAGACTATCAGAGTGTGTATCTTGTGAGGGATAGGCAAAATAAAAATCTTATATTTACACTATGGATTTAGAGCAAATAAAAATAGAAGCAGAAAAAATAAAGGAGCTAGATTTAAAATCAATACCTCCTGAAAAAGTAGATGAACTAATAGAAAAACTACTTGGAATGCTAGATACTACAGAACAACACCTATCACAACTTAAAATAGACGATCATGAATAATACATTAGAAAGTATAATACATATTTTAGGTCTATCAATGATAATAATTGCATTGTTAGGATTCCCATTAATGATCTTATGGAATTGGCTAATGCCAACAATATTTGGACTCCCTGAAATTGGGTTCTGGCAAGCAATTGGACTTAATTTACTATCAGTAATATTAATTAAACCAACAATTAAAATAAATAAAAACTAAAGTTATGAAAAAAGGTTATGCAGCACTAGTTATCTTATTACTAACACTACTTAGTTGTAGAAAAAGTAATGACCCGTATCCATTTGCAAATAGCAAACGAACTAAATTAGTAATGAATTATCCAAGAGATAACAATGGATACTACAGAGTACCAATTGATTCTTCAACTAATACAAATAGATTCGCTATATATGCAGAAGCTGCTAAACTAATTCCATTCTACTGGTATAATAATGTATCAGTAATGTCTGTTAAATTTGATTGTAATACATACTATCTATTAGGATCATTAAGTGATACATTAGTAGTACATATTCCATTATACAGTCCATTTAGAAGTCTATATAGTAGTCCTTACTTCACTACACCAATACCTGTTAAAAATAAAACCGTCGTATTAAGTCAATATGCAAATAGCATTGTAGAAATAGTACAAGAAACAAGCATATACCTTAAAGAATATTATTCAGGTAATTCATACAAACCAGCAGATGAATATAAACCAGAAGAGGGAATGTATTGGAGCAAACGTATCGTAGGACCTATACCAGGATACTTTAAAGGAGATACAATAACAATATACTCTCAAACAGAGTGGGATGCTGGAAATTATACTTATGAGCATCCAAATGAAACAACTAAAATAGATAGCGTAAAAATAATCTTTAAATAATATGAGTAAATTTCAATCAACAAAATTATTCGACGGATTCAGTTGTGTATTCCGTCAATGGAAAGCAGAGGGTACACATTGTCGTTTTCTCCATGGATATGGAATATCATTTAGAGTATGGTTTGAGGGTGAATTAGACGAACGCAATTGGGTTTGGGACTTTGGAGGCATGAAACGCGCTAAAGGAACTATAGATGGAATGAATCCTAAAGCATGGATGGATTATATGTTTGATCATACAACTATAGTAGCAGAAGATGATCCAGGATTAGCTGGATTTAAAACAATGGATCAAATAGGTATAATTCAATTAAGAATAATTCCAGCAGTTGGGGCAGAACAATTTGCAAAATATATCTTTGAAAAACTAAATACGTTCATTCAAGAAGAAACAGAAGATAGAGTTAAAATAGTAAGAGTAGAATTTATGGAGCATGCTAAAAATACAGCAATATATGAAAATTAGTCACGAGCTTCCCTTATGCTTCATGCACCACAGTACTAAATGGAATGATTATGAATACTGTCTTCCCCATCTAGTAGATGAATATGACCAATATAGAATACATTTTCAGGTAGCTCGTATCCACAAACGTTTCATTATAATGGATAATGGATTATTTGAAGGAGTAAAACATACACAAAAAGATCTACTATCTAAGATAAATCTAGTAAGACCAAACATATTCATAGTACCAGATGCTTGGAATGATTCAACTCAAACAATAGTAAATGCTAAAAGTTGGATGAAAAATAACAGAGCTAAAATATCAGATGAAATTGAATTAATGGCGGTATTACAAGGCGCTACATTAGCTGAACTATTAACAACATATCAAACACTAGTAGATCTAGGATATAAACATATAGCATTCAATCATTCTAGTATAGCATATCAAGATATGTATCCTAACATTGATCCTCTTAAAGCATCAATGTATGGCAGAATGGAATTGATTAGAAAACTAGTAGAAATGAAAACTATAGTTAAATCAAGTTATCATCATTTACTAGGATGCTCATTACCACAAGAGTTTATGGCATATAAGGACTATAAATTCATTAAATCAGTAGATACATCTAATCCTATCCTAGTAGGAGCTGAAGGTAAACGCTACACAGATAGCGGTTTAAATTGGAAACCAAAAGAAAAGCTAGAATATTACTTTGAGAAAGATTTGAGTGAGCAAAAAGAAGATATTATATTTAACGTGCAAAAATTTAAACAATTTATAAAATAAAAGTTATGGAAGAAATGATATCATTATTTGATTATTTAGGTTATGCAGCAGGACATGAATTAGGACAAAACGTAGCTGATTATGCTAAAATTAGAAAAGTAATAGGTGGAGTACGCTCTGTATCTAACCATAAATATAAAGGACCAGTTATGCTATATACTAGGGAATTTATAGATGAATATTTCGCAGTAGAAAAATTATTTAACGGTAAAGATTATACAGAGATTAACACCGAATTAAAAGAAGATAGTTTTAAAGTAGCAGAAACAAATATAGTATTTTAATAAAGGTTTGCAACTCCATAACCTACAATACCGGAGTATACAATTTAATTATTTAAAATGAAAAAACAAGCAGTATTAAGCCTATCAGGTGGAATGGATTCATCTACACTATTACTTCATTTATTAGCTGAAGGTTATCAGGTAACAGCATTAGGATTTGACTACGGTCAAAAACACAAAGTAGAATTAGAGCGTGCTACATCACTAGTAAAGTATATTAATGACGTTATGTTTGAAACTAAACGAGACAATTTCATTAAACATCAAATTATTAAATTAGACGGATTATCACAATTATTAAACTCAGCACTAGTAGAAGGTGGAAAAGATGTTCCTGAAGGTCACTACGAACAAGACAACATGAAAGAAACAGTTGTTCCTAATCGTAATAAGATATTCAGTTCATTAATCCAAGCAGTAGCATTATCAATCGCTACTAAAGGAGAAAAACAAGAGTGTGTTATTGCAATGGGAATCCATGCTGGTGATCATGCTATTTATCCTGATTGCAGACAAGAATTTAGAGATATTGATTTTGAAGCATTTAAAACGGGTAACTGGGATTCTGAATTAGTATCTGTTTATACTCCGTACTTGCACGAAGATAAATTCGGTATATTGCAAGATGGATTAGCAGCATGTAACAAATTAGGTCTTGAATTTGATGAAGTATATAAGCGCACAAACACATCTTACAAACCAATTAAATTATCAAAGGATATATGGTTATCTGATTATAAATCAGCAGCATCAGTAGAACGTGTAGAAGCATTTATTAAATTAGGTAGACCAGATCCAGTACAATATGGTGAAGTAGTAGAAGGTGGTGGAATAAGAATAGTAAAATGGGCAGAAGTAAGAGCATCAGTAAAAGAAGTATTAGATGCACACAATTCGTAAACAAAAATCAAATATACAGTTATGAGTTATCAAACAAAAGTTCGTGCTAATTACATGAACAGAACAGCAAAGTTAGCCTTCTTTAAAGCCCGTAGACGCACAGGCGACGTTACTAAAGTAGCAGAAACAGTAGGTTATTCAACTAGTCACGTATCTAATACAATTAGTGGTACTAGGAGAATTAACAATACAATTGCAAATGCAATGTATTCACTAACACGCAGACGCATCAAAAACAGTGAGTTAGCATAAGCTAATCCATACCCAAGATCTCAGTTGCCCCGTAAGGCAATTGGGATCTTTTTTAAACTTAACATTATGATAGAATTTATAGAACATACTTTAGGATTGTGTGGAGAAAAGCATTTTAGTATTGCAGCAGTAATATTGGATTGGCAAAACTTTAGTTCTATATTAAACTATATTAAATCATTATTCAAATAAAACATGGAGGATAAAACTATGAAGTGTATTAAAAGTAATAAAACCGGAAACATCATCCGAGTAAGCAATCAACAAGCAGATCAAACTGTAGGCAAGGAATGGAAATTCGTATCTAAATCAGAGTGGAAAAATAAAGATAAAGCCGATAATAATGAAACAAAAGCTTAAAGAAGCAGCTATACTATTCTTCATACAAATATGCTCATATGGCTTATTATGTATCAATTTTAGAGCAGTAGCACAAACACAATATCACTTAGCAGCAATGACTGACTTCGCTTTAGCTAGTATGTCGTTCTTCATTATTAGAAAGATAGCTAGAAGTGAAGATGCAGTACATCAGTGGTTAGGATATGTAGCTGGTAGTGTAACCGGTTCATATTTAGGAATTTATCTATCAACATTAATACATTAATATGAGTAAAATAGAATCAAATAAGCTACTAATCAGTAGCGACTTTTATTCCGTCCAAGGAGAGGGAATAAGTACTGGAATACCATCGTACTTCGTACGTTTAGCACTATGTAATTTAACTTGTGGTATGTCTAGACCATTCACTAACAAACTATTAAAGGAATCAGCATTAGCTGATGGTGAAATATTTAAAGGTGATTTAGAATTAGAAGGTAAAGCTACTTGGACTTGTGATAGTACATCCCAGTGGTTATGGAGAGGTGAAAATAAAGATTTCCAATACCTAATTGATCAATGGAAAGAACAAGGTATATACGATGATATCTTAAGCGGTACTATTCATATTATTTGGACAGGTGGTGAACCTACAATTAAAGGACATCAAGAGGCTATCTACAACTTCACTCAGTATTGGTTTAATCAATATCCAATAGCAGAAAGAGCTTTAGGAAAAAATAAAAATCATTTAAAATTCTATTCTAATTTTGATTATCTTTCCGAATTAAAACCATTCTATGAAATTGAAACTAACGGTACAATTGTAATTGAACATCCGTTATTTAATATGTTAGATCAAATCAACTGCTCACCTAAGTTATCTAATTCAGGTATGACAGAAAAGCAACGGATCAATCCAGAAGCAATAGAGCGCATTAAACAACATTCCAATTATCAATTTAAATTTGTAATCAGTAATGAAGAAGATGTTAAAGAATTATTTCGTGATTTTATCGTACCATTTAGCATACCTCTTAAGAATGTAGTTTGTATGCCAGGTTTAGATAGTCAAACTGACTTCCATGAGCGTACTCAATTCGTATTGGAAATGGCTAAAAAATATAAATTTAGAGGATTAACAAGATTACACATCTCAGCTTGGGATAAAACATTAAACGTATAATATGGCAAAAGATCATTGTGTCCTATGTGGAGTAGAAACTACATACGACTTTAACACTCATATCGACATGAGACACGGCTACATTGAAGGAGCAGGTCAACTATGTTCTAAATGCTACAGCAGAGGAACCGAACACGGAGCTATAGCAGTAGACTATAACATCATTTTAGGAACTCCTAACGATCAAGAGTTGGGAGCCAAAGTAAGGGAATTATATTGGGAACGTAAAAATTAAATAAATGGAATTATTAAAAAAATCAAACGGTAGTCTATCCCGTACACCAGAAGAAATAGAACAAATGATCAATAATGCTACAATAGCATATGCTAACTTCCTTACAGCAGTTGGATTTGACTATACAGCAGATAGACAAACCGAAGATACACCTCGTCGTGTAGCTAAAGCATGGCTTAAGGACCTAATTATAGGTTCAGTAACAAACGAACCAAACATCACTACATTCCCTAACGATGAAGGATATGATGGATTAGTAATTCAATCAGGTATTCCTATCACTAGTATGTGTGCACATCACAATCTAGCATTTACTGGATTCGCTACAGTAGCATACGTTCCAGGTGAAAATGTAATCGGATTATCAAAATTAAATCGTATCGTTGAATGGTTCGCTCGCAGACCACAAATGCAAGAATCACTAACACAACAAATACATGATTATCTTGCTAGCAAGATGGACTGTAAATCAGTAGCAGTAAGCATCGCTTGTAAACATACATGCTGCTCACATAGAGGTATTAAACACGCCTCAGTAATGTCAACAAATAAATTCAGTGGAGTATTCATGGAACGAGATAATTTAATCCGTGAAGAATTACTATCAGCAATCGAAATGAACGGAACTAAATTCTAATTATGAAGAAAAAATACTACAGCTGGGAAGATATAGACGAGCATATGGAAATGTTATCTTTGGATATCATGAAAAGTGGAGTTAACTTTAATAAAATATATGGTATACAAAGAGGTGGATTAATTCCTGCAGTAATGCTATCTCATATACTAAATACTCCTATATCTGATATAATAGATTCTCATACACTAATAGTAGATGATATCTGCGATACTGGAGAAACACTAAAATTCTATGTAGAACAAAAGTACCTAACAGTAACACTCCATTATAAACACTCAGCAATCGTTGAACCTACGTTTTGGAGAGAATTAGTAGATGACGAAACATGGATTGTATATCCTTGGGAAAGGACAGACTCAAATACAATAGCAGACTATAAAAAATAATTATGCAACCAAAAGAAAGTAAAACAAATTGGCACTTTCAAATTAGCTTAGCTAAATCTTGTCTTCGAATAATGGCAGGCATTGCACTTATTAGAGGTGAATTGTTAAATGCTGGTACATTATTAATAGTAGCAGAAGTACTAGGAATTGTTGAAGAATTTTAAAAAAATAAAATATGTTAAACGCAAAACAAATATTAGAAGAAAACCTATTACAATTACAAACAGCACAAGGCAAACCAGCACAAGTTGGATACGATCTTACACTTAAAGCAGTACAAAAAGTAGGTAATAGCATTGGTAGAGGCATTGAAGTAGCCGGTAAAATTGGTAAAATATTAAAAGATAAAACCGAACTTACAACTTACACTCCTAAAGATATTATTAATTTAGATGGAGTTAGAGGATGGTTATTACACGAGGGTGTATTTGATATCACATTTAATGAAGGATGTAAAATACCAGAAAATCGAGTAGCGTTTATTAAACAACGATCATCTCTCTATCGCAATGGTGCTATAATCAACAGTCCTGTATTTGATCCCGGCTTTGAAACAGCAAATATGGGTACTATACTATATGTACATGAAACAATATTTATTGAAGAAAATGCACGTGTAGCACAAATATACTTCCACGAATGCAATGGCGCTGAACTATACAACGGACAGTGGCAAAACGATAAGCAACGCAGTTCACTATAATATTAATAGCTCCTCATATCGAGGGGCTATCTTTCTTTTATATTTATATATAAATAACATAGATGGCAATTGTATATCGCGTAACGAACGCTCCTAATACAGGAAGTTCAGTCATTAAAAACACTACATTAACATACGCCGAAGGTGATGGTAACTTCGCTGTATTGGAAAATTTATCTTCCTCTTACGTCGCCTTTATCCGCTCGTATAATACGGGTTCATTTACTGGATCCTTTACAGGTTCATTTCTTGGAACGGCGTCATATGCAAAATATGCTGAAACATCATCGTATGCTACTTCATTCACTGTAGCAAATACATTAACAGCAACAACAATAGTAGTTCAAGTTATTACTTCAAGTGTTGATTATGTAACTGGCTCTACTCGCTTTGGAAGTCTTATAGGTAATACTCATATATTTACAGGAAGTGTAAGTGTTAGTGGTAGTATAACAGGAACTAGTGGAGTGATTAATAATTTAACAGCATCATACGCTATATCTAGTTCATATGCACTTAATAGTATTAATACAACAAGTGCATCTTATGCTTTAACAGCATCTTATGCTTATAACGCATCAAACGCTTCTAGTGCTTCATATGCATTAAATGCATCAAACGCTACTAGTGCTTCATTTGCTACTAATGCTGTAACAGCATCTCGTGCATTAAATGCTAACACAGCATCTTATGCTACATTTGCAGCAACGGCAACTACTGCATCTTATGTATCAGGTGCTATATCAAATTTAACTGATATATATGCAAGTACTGCTAAAATTGATAATATCATTACTTTAACATTAGCTGAATATAGTGCTATTAGTGCTTCTGCTTTATCAAGCACACTTTACGTGATAATATAAATGTATGGGTAGTTTAAGAATAGGTACAACATTAATAAGTACAATAGGGCAATTAAAATTAGGAAGTAGTAACGTACTTGCTGTATATGACGGAAATGTGCAAGTATTTCCTGCATCTACAACCACTACTAGTAAACAACCACAACAACAACTGCGGCCCCAACGACTAGTACTACTACTACTACTACAACTGCGGCCCCAACGACTAGTACAACAACCACAACAACAACTGCGGCCCCAACGACTAGTACAACTACTACTACTACAACTGCGGCACCAACAACTAGTACAACAACTACTACAACAACTGCTGCTCCAACAACTACTACAACCACTACTAGTACAACAACTACTACAACTACAGTAGGATTTGAAACGTATTCTGTTAGAGTAGATACTAATCCTTACCCACTTATATGTACTCAATCACCTATAAATGTTTTTACTTCATTAGGAGCTACAATTACAACTGGTACTGCAGTATTTACTAATAATAGTTTAACTACATATTTAACAGGATACAATTACATAGCCCCAGCAAGTGGTGAGGTATTTGAAATTGGTTCAGGTACAGGTGTAATTGGTATAACTACTAGTAATTTTTGTTAAAAACATATAATAAATTTAAGTTGGGAACTGCAAAGTTCCCTTCTTATATTTAACGTATGTATCAATCAATATATTACGATCGCCCAACATACACTTATTATCTAAGAGATGATGAGAAAGGCTGGCTCGATTTCAAATACACTCCCGAACTATATAAAATAACTCCAAATGGACCTCTAGAAACACTAGACGGTAAACGTGCTACACCTGTAGAAAAATACGAATGGAAAGACACTTCATTATACGAGCAAGACGTTGATAAATGTACTCGAGTACTAATTGACCTATACAAAGATAGCGATGATGCTCCTAAATTTCAAAACATAGTATACTTTGATATTGAGTGTGAAATTGGAGGAACATTAACAACAGAATATATCAAAACAGCACCTATGAAGATGACTTCAGTTGCTATATATGATTCTACTACTAAAAAACACTACTGCCTAATACTAGATGAAAAGCAACAACTTACATCTATAGAAGAAGAAAATAGACAAATAAAACCTTACCGTACTGAAGCAGATATGCTCTCAGCATTCCTAGACTTATGGGAATATCTAGACCCAACTATCATTACAGGATGGAATAGTGGATTCTTCGATGTACCCTATCTATATTATAGACTATGCAATGTATTAGGTAAAGACCAAGCAATTCGCTTATCTCCAATCCGCAAATTTAACTTTACTGAATGGGATACATCTCAACCTATTGAAATAGGAGGTATTAATCATCTAGATTACATGTTACTATTTAAAAAGTACATTGTAAAGCAAGAACCATCATATAAATTAAATGATGTAGGAGAAAAATACGTTAAATTAGGTAAAGTAGAATACGAAGGCTCATTAGATAAACTATTCGTAGATGATATAAATAAATTCATTGAATATAATATTCGTGACGTTGAAATTATCATTGAATTAGAGAAGAAATTAAAGTTCATGGACTTAACAGTAGCAATCTGTCATCTATGTCATGTACCATACGAACAAATTTACCTATCAACAGTATTAAATGATGGAGCTATATTGACATATCTTAAACGTCAAGGTATAGTATCACCAAATAAACCAACTACAATCAATCCAATACTGAAAGAGAGTAATAATGATGAATATGCAGGTGGTTATTTAAAAGATCCAGTACCAGGATTATACGAGTGGGTTATTGATTTGGACTTTACCTCCCTATACCCCTGTATTATTCGCTCACTCAATATTGGAATTGAAACACTAATAGGTAGAATAGTAAATAATGGTAAATACGACAATCACTGGACGTATGCTGAATTGAAAGAGATGGATCCTACTGACTTAGTAGTGATTGAACGATTAAATGAAGACTTTACTTTATCTCGCTCACAAGTAGCAGTAAGTAAGATACTGAACATGATAGAGGCAAACGCTTGGATTACAGCAGCATCAGGCGCAATATTTCAAACCACTAAATCATCAGTAGTATGTGAAGTACTAACTGATTGGTTTAATAAGCGAGTTGAATATAAAAACATGATGAAAGCAGCATATAAAGCTGGAGATACAGTTAAATATGAATTCTACCATCGACTACAACACGCTTATAAGATTAAATTGAATGACGTTTATGGATGCTACGCTATCAATAGTTGGAGATACACAGACGGACATAAAATAATATCATCAGCAATTACATTAACAGGACAAAGACTAATACAAGAATCAATCGTATTTGTAAATAAATGGTTAAATGAACAACTAGAAACTGAAGGTAAAGATTACGTAGTAACATCAGATACAGATTCACTATTCGTTCAAGTTAAAGATTTAGCATTACGTCGTAATCCTGATCTAGCTACTGCTAGTAAGGATGAATGGGTAACTAATATCTTAAAAATCACAACTGAAATACAAAAAGCAGCAAATGATTATATTTCTACCTTCGTTAGGAAAACATTTAACATACTAGATAATAGAGAGCATTACTTAGAATTAAAGCAAGAAGTAGTCATTGAGAGAGGATACTTTGCAGGTAAACGTCGTTATGCAATGGCAATTGTAAATAAAGAAGGCTTACCTGTAGATGAAATGGTGATGATGGGATTAGATATGATGAAATCAAATATGCCTCCACTATATAAGAAATTCGGACACGGACTATTAACAGAAATAATGGCGGGTAAACCTAAATCCGAAATTGATAAATGTATAGTAAATTTTAAAACATCACTAGATCAACTACCCTGGAGCGAGTTAGCAAGACCAACAGGCGTTAAACAAATAAACTCATATATTGCTAAACGCCCATCACCAGGTGAAATATTCAGTGAATTTAAATTAAAAGCACCTATTAACACAAAGGCAGCAGTATATTATAATGATTTGCTAAAATTCAAGAAAGCAGATAAAACATTCACAAGATTCACAGAAGGCGATAAGATGAAATATGTATCATTGAAGCCCAATCCCTTTAACATTAACGTAATAGGTTTTACTGGATATAATGATCCTGAATTTATCACATCTTTCATAGATAAGTATGTAGATAGAGAGGATGCATTTAACTCAGTACTATTAAATAAGTTAACTGGCATATACAGTGATCTAGGTTGGGACTTCCCCGTATTAAACGCTAAAGTTTTAAAATTCTTTAAATTCAATTAACAATGATCCGTCTAAACGAGAGTACCAAGCAAATAAGAGTAGATACAATTATTAAAATTATAGAGCAAGACGGTACTGAAGTGACGGCATTAGTAACAATACTGGTAGGGGTGAATAAAGTGAAAGAAGACAAATGGTATAACATATACAAAATTGCAAATACACTATTCAATAAAGATTTCATATTGGATAGGCGGTTAACGCCTAAGAAATCATGGTGGAAAATTTGGTAAGTCACAATAAAAGTTATATATTTAAGTTATGAAAAAGTTATATTTAGAAGACGTTATCGAAAAATACTATCTAGGTGGACTAGTAGAGCGTGTTAAAATTAATGTTAAAGACAAAACATTAACAACTAAATTCCTAGCCACTAAGAAAAATCTAGTAGGAACAATTACAGCCCCCAACATCGAATTAGAAGATTGCGAGTTTGGTGTTTATGATACCTCTCAACTACTAAAATTAATCGGTATTACAGATCACTTCCTAATGCTAAACGTTGAAAAGCACAGTAAAATAGCAAACAAGCTATTAATTGCAGACAACGAATTTAATCTAGAATACGCCTTAGCGGATGTAATGCTAACTCCCGCAGTCCCATCTATTGAAGAACCAGAATATAATATGATTGCTGATGTAGACACTGACTTTGTATCTCGCTTCCTAAAAGCAGCTAAAGCATTAAACACAGAAATATTCATCGTTGAACAATCTACAGACGCTGAAGGTGAAAAAGCGATAAAATTTACATTAGGTGGAACAGAAGGTTATACTAATAAGATTAACTTTACATTAACCACACTAGTACATGGTAGAGTAGGTAAAATTACTAAGTTTACATTAGCTGAATTCAATGAAATACTATTAGCAAACAAAGAATTTAAAGCAGGTAAATTAAGCATTAGCGTAGATGGATTACTAAAGATAGAATTTATCAACGAAGAAGGAGTAACAGCTTCATATATTCTCGTCGGTAAGGAATAATCTCCATATACGTATATACGCAAACACAAAGTTATAATAAATAAAAGTTACAAATGACAATCAAACCGTTACACAACCACGTCGTGGTTAAACAAGTAGATGAAACCGAAACAATGTATGGTAACATCATCGTACCAGATGCAGGTAAAGAGAAACCACTAATGGGTGAAATTATCGCTACAGGCCCCGGTATCATCAACATGAATGGAATCTTAATTCCAAATACACTATTAGTAGGTCAAAAAGTAGTATTCCCATCATTTGGAGGACAACGCGTCTCTATAGGTGGAGAAGATTACCTAATCTACAAAGAACAAGACATATTCGCAATTCTAGAAGACTAAAACCAATATAAATGAGTAAAATAATCAGTTTCGACCGCGAAGCAAAACAAAAACTTCAAGCAGGCATCGACAAAGTAAATAAAGCAGTATCCGTTACAATGGGTCCCTTCGGACGTAACGTATTAATTGAAAAAGAACATGGTCAAGTAGCATCCACTAAAGATGGAGTTACCGTTTCAAGAACCATTACATTGGAAGATCCAATTGAAAACATGGCGGCTACAGTAATTAAACAAGCAGCAGAGAAGACAGTAAGTGCAGCAGGGGATGGAACAACAACAGCAACCGTATTAGCTCACTCAATCGCTTCACAAGCCCTAGATACTACATCATACCCATCAACAAACGCAACTCAAGTAAAGCGTGGTATCGAACAAGCAGTTAAAGCAGTAGTAGCAGAATTGAAGCAAATGTCTCGCCCTATTGAAAGCGAAGATCAAATTAAACAAATTGCTACATTATCAGCTAATGGAGATGCTGAAATAGGTGAATTAGTAGCTACAGCATTAGATAAAGTAGGAAGAGACGGAGTCGTTACAGTAGAGGAATCGCGTACTGGGGAAACTAGTTTAGAAGTAGTAGAAGGTATGCAGTTTGATAGAGGATATAAGTCGCACTACATGGTAACAGATAACAACACAATGTCTGCTAACCTAACAGATGCATTAGTATTGCTAGTAGATAGTAGAATTTCAGCAGTGAAAGATCTATTACCGATTTTAGAATCAGTATCATCAGATAATAAATCATTATTGATTATAGCTGAAGATATTGATGGTGAAGCGCTAGCAACATTGATTGTAAATAAGATGAGAGGTATTTTGAAGGTAGCTGCTGTTAAAGCACCTGACTTTGGAGAACGCCGTTTATTAATTTTAGAAGACATTGCAACCATTACAGGTGGAACAGTAGTATCACCTCAAAAGGGAATGAAATTAGATAAATTCAATAAAACATGGTTTGGATCTGCACGTACAATTACTGTAGGTAAGGATACAACTACAATTATTGATGGTAAAGGAGATACACAAACAATCGAAACACGTGTATTAGAATTGAAAGCACAAATTGATAAATCAAGTTCACCATATGAAATTGAGAAACTACAAGAGCGCCTAGCTAAAATGATTGGTGGAGTAGCTATTATCAATGTAGGAGGAGGAACGGATATTGAGATGAAGGAAAAGAAAGATCGCCTTGATGATGCTCTACAAGCAACACAAGCAGCATTAGATGAAGGTATATTACCTGGAGCTGGAGTAGCATTACTACAAGCTAGAAAGGTACTTAAAGATGATTTAGATAATAAAAATGATATATCTAAAGGAGCAGCAATAGTATTTGCAGCTTGTGGAAAACCATTTAAACAAATTCTAGAAAACGCAGGTGAAGATGCTAGTGAATGGTTAATGCAATTACTTAAAACTAAAAATATGGTTCCTAATATTACTGAAGGGAAAATAGTAGATGCATTCGATGCAGGCATTATTGATCCTACTAAAGTAGTAAGATCAGCATTAGAAAATGCAGCTGCAGCAGCAGTAACATTACTGATGACAGAATGTGTAATCCATGACAAGCCTGATACTAAGAAAAAGGTAGAAGACTTTGGGATGGCAGAGATGGGAATGTAATTTCACAGTACAATAAAAATATAGTTATGAAGCAACACACACTCTGGATAGAGAAATATAGATCACAAACCCTAGAACAATATATCGGAAATGATGCGATCAAAGATCGCATCGCCGATTGTATTGCTAAAAACGATATACCACACTTTATATTTAGTGGAACAGCAGGTACAGGTAAGACAACATTAGCTAAACTAATAGTAAATAACATTAAATGTGATTACCTATACTTGAATGCTAGTGATGAAAATGGAATTGATATCATTAGAGATAAAGTAAAAGGCTTCGCATCATCAGCCTCATTTAATCCACTCAAAGTGATTATATTGGATGAAGCAGATTTCCTCACTCAACCTGCTCAAGCAGCACTTAGAAATATTATTGAAGAATATTCAATTAATACACGTTTCATCTTAACTTGTAATTATATTGAGCGTTTAATTGAACCACTACAGTCCCGCTGTGAAATTAATATCCTAAAACCACCAACTAAAGGTGGAGTAGCTAAACACATCTGCACTAATATTTTAGATGTTGAAAAGATAACATATGAAATGAAGGATATAGCTCAGGTAGTAAATACATTCTACCCTGATATTCGCTCTATTATTAAAGTATTACAACAAAACACTATACTTGATCATTTATCAGGAGAAAATATATTAGTAATAGATAAAATAGATGATAACTGGTGTAAGCAACTCGTTCAAATACTAAATAAACGCGATAAGGATGCTTGGTTTCAAATACGCCAACTTGTAGCAGATTCGCAAGTAGATGATTTTCAAATCGCTTATAGATATATGTTTGAACATATGCCTGAATTTAGTTATGGAAACGATGCTAATCTATCAGTTATATTAGATGATTTTATTTGGAGATCAAGTGTAGTACCTGATAAAGAAATTAACTTCGCAGCAGCAATCGCTAAAATATTAGACATAACCAAAAAACAAATATTATAATGGAGCAACAACAAGTAAATATCAGCTTAGATAAAACAACAGGTATATCATGTGATAGCTGCAAAGGTGAAGTATTTCAAGAAGGAGTAATGCTTAGAAAAGCATCTCGATTCTTAACAGGTACAGCTCAAGATGCATTAGTACCAATTCAAGTGTTCGTATGTGCTAAATGTGGAAACGTAAATAATGAATTCCTACCTTTACAGTTAAGAACTGATGAAGCAGAAATTATAGAAGAAAATAACTAACAATGCTTAATATATTTAAACAAATAAAACAACTTAAAATGAAAAAAGAAGAATTAGAATTGGAAAGAGAAAAAATGTTAGAGGTTATAAATAGATTAAATATTGCTAATAAAGAGCAAACTAATTTAATAGGCCAATTACGCACAGAATTAAATGATGCTATTAATCGAGTAAGAGAATTAGCTGAGCAACTTAACATGAAAGAAGCACAACAAAAGGCAGCAACACAATTTAATGACAACGATAGAAATTACTAATGTCAACAATATTTGACCATATTAAAAATATTACTACTAATAAGGGTCCGTACCTGGGAGACGAGGGATGGAACAATTGGATGATCAATCGCTTCCTAAGTATGGACCCAGATTACTGCGAAGTAGTAAACATCATTCAGAAGAATACCTGGCAGATGAAGGGAGAAAATCTATATAATCTATATAAAGATCTTATTCCTAAACAATACAAGTATCTTAAGTATATAAAAGCATCTAAAAAGATAGATTATAAACCTGAAGAAGTAGAAGCGGTACAAGTATACTTTGAAGTTAGTAAAAAAGAAGCTAAAGAATATATAAACATGCTTCCTAAAACTGAATTAGAAACAATCACATCTCAAATACATGGCGAAATGTAATTTACATTCATGGGAAGGATCACCTCAAATGGATTATTGCTACATGTGTGAAAAAGAACAATATAAAACAAACGTTATGAACAACAACACCACGGAAACAAGATTAGCCATTTCACAATCGCTAATGCAGGAATCAGCCCCAGACTATATAGATAGACATCTATTAGCAGCTTTAGTTGAAGTAGCTACTCATCTACCTAAAGATTCTATTACATGCGCAGTAATGGAAGATCTAAAGCATAGAGCAGATCGTGGGTTAAAAAAGTATAATACCACATTGGGTGAAAATAATCATCAAAATATGCTACAACATGCATATGAAGAAGCTCTTGATATGGCTCAATACCTTAAGAAAGAGATCATTACTTTAAATACTATTCAAGACTTAGTTAGTAAACACCCCAATGACACTGAATTAGGAATGCTAATACGAAACAAATATGGCAAAGCCTAAATTGACAGAAATTGAATTAAGTATTAAGAAATATATTCCTCCTAAAGTAAATCCAGCATACCAACGCTTAGTATCTTATTCCCAATACTCTATGTGGGCTACTTGTCCTCATAGATGGGCAATGAAATACATTGAGAATAAAGAACCTTACCAGGCTAGTATTCATACCGTATTCGGAACGGCATTTCATGAAACATTACAAGAATATCTTAAAGTAATGTATAATGAAAGTGGATCAGCCTCTGATAAAATGAATCTAGAAGAATTATTCCAAGAACGATTTAGAGAAGTATATTCTAAAGAATATAAATCAGCTGGAGCTCACTTTAGTAGCCCTACTGAAATGAGAGATTTCTTCGATGATGCAAGAGCAATGCTAACCTGGATTCAAAAAAGAAGAAATAAAATATTCACTATTCGTAATGTAAGATTACTAGGAATAGAAATACCTTTACTACTTAAATTATCAAACAATCTCTACTACAAGGCATTCGTTGACTTTGCAGTATATGACCTAGATTTAAAAAAAGTTACTATATATGACATCAAAACATCAACGCGTGGATGGAGTGACGCTGAAAAAAGAGACGATAAAAAAACTGCTCAAATCTTACTATACAAAGAGTATTTCGCAAGACAATACGGATTTGACGTCGAGCAAATCGAAGTCGAGTTCTTCATCGTTAAGCGAAAAATCTATGAACAAGCTGAATACCCTATTCCCCGGATTCAGTCATTTAGACCAGCTAGTGGAAAAGCCAAACGACGAAACGCAGTAGATAGCTTTCAAGACTTCATTAAAGATTGCTTCGATGAAAGTGGAAAACCACAAATAAAGTCTTACCTTAAAAATGTAGGTGAGAGTAGTTGTAAATGGTGTCCTTATAAAGATGATGCAAGTCTTTGCGATAAGAATGCGGTTTCCATATAGACGTATATATTTATATCAAATATAATATTATGGCAAAGATGCAATTAACCTCAGTAAAAATTCCCGAAGATCTATTCGAACAATTCAAAATAGCATGTGTTAGATATAAATTCAGCGTACAAAAATTAACAGAACGCGGTATGTTTCTATATCTAACAGATGAAGAATGGAGAAAAACAATTCACAATACCCTAGACACACAATTAACAGGAAGTTTATAAAATCAAAACACGTTACGAATGAAAGAAGGTTATATTGAGCAATCAAAACGTAAGAAAATCTTACTATTATGTGATGATATTAGAATGACATCTGGTATCTCAACAATGGCGCGCGAAATTGTCATTGGAACTGCCCATCGTTTTAATTGGGTGAATGTTGGTGGAGCTATTAACCACCCCGACCAAGGTAAACGCTTTGATATTAATGCTGACACTAGTGCACAAGCAGGAATACCAGATGCTAGTGTTACTTTGTATCCAATCAATGGATATGGCGACCCATCATTTCTAAAACAAATGATAGCAATAGAAAATCCAGATGCATTAATGATGTTTACTGATCCAAGATATTGGATTTGGTTATTTCAAATGGAGCATGAGATAAGGAATAAAATGCCTATTATCTATTTGAATATATGGGATGATTTACCTTACCCCATGTATAATAAGCCATACTATGAATCATGTGATACTCTGTTAGCAATCAGTAAACAAACTGAAAATTTAAATAGAGCAGTATTAGGACCAGAGCTAGCAGCTGAAAAAGTAATTAAGTATGTTCCTCATGGTATTAATGAAAATATATTCTTCCCTATTACTACTGAACATGTTGAATATTTAGCACTACAAGACTTTAAAAAACAATTATATGGAGATAAATCGTACGACTTTACTGTACTATATAATGCGCGTAACATCCGTCGTAAATGCGTTCCTGATTTAATGTTAGCTTGGAAGATATTTATTGATGAACTTCCAGAAGCTAAAGCTAAGAAATGCGCTTTAGTACTACATACTCAAATTGCAGATGAAAATGGTACTGACTTACAAGCAGTAAAAGATATGTTATTTGGATATGAAGAAAAATATAATATCATATTCGATCAAAATAAGTATCCTGCTAACATAATGAATTTACTCTACAATGCTACAGATGTGAATGCATTAATTAGTAGTAATGAAGGTTGGGGATTATCATTAACAGAAGCAATGATGTGTGGTAAACCAATTATCGCTACCGTTACAGGTGGAATGCAAGACCAAATGCGTTTTGAGAATGAAAATGGTGAATGGATTAAATTCACTGAAGAATTTGGTTCTAACCATAGAGGTAAATATAAAAAATGTGGGATATGGGCATTCCCAGTATTTCCATCTAATTCATCAATTGTAGGTTCAATTCCAACCCCTTATATTTTTGATGATAGAGCAGAACCATTCGATATTGCTGATCAAATTCAAGAGGTATATGCTTTAAAAACAAATCAAGTTGAAGAGTATGGGTCTCATACTAGAGGATTTCAAACATACGAAGAAGTTTGTAAAGCAGCTAGAGATTGGGTTACATCAGACGAATCAATGCAATCAGCAAGATGGATGGCTAAAAATACAATCGATGGAATTGAAGAAACATTCGCTAACTGGCAACCACGTCATTCATTTGAATTAATTCAAGTAGAAACTCCAAAACAACCAAAACATTACAATAAATACGTTATAGCAAAATAATATGAAACAACTAATATTCATAAGTTGTCCTATAGACACTTACAGTGGTTACGGTGCTCGTAGTAGAGATATCGTAAAAGCGCTTTTAAAACCAAATAAATACGATATAAAAATTATATCACAACGATGGGGTAATACACCATTCGGGTTTTTAAAAGCAGATAATGCTGAAGACAAACAAATTTTAGATTGTATTTGGGATCAACCCCAACTACCTAGACAGCCTGATATTTGGATTCAAATTACAGTTCCAAATGAATTCCAACCCGCAGGAAAATACAATATTGGTATTACAGCTGGTATTGAAACGACATTATGTGATGCTACTTGGGTTGAGGGTGTAAATAGAATGAATTTAACATTAGTATCATCTGAACATGCTAAAAGAGTATTTGAACAATCTGCATTCGAACAGCGTGATACTGCTACTCAACAAGTAGTCAAACATATTAGGCTAGAAAAACCAGTTGAAGTATTATTTGAAGGAGTAGATACTAAAATATATGAAAAAATAGATGCAGTAAATGAAAGTCAAGTATGGGATATAGTAGATACTATTCAAGAAGATTTTAATTTCCTATATGTTGGACACTGGCTTCAGGGCGAATTAGGACAGGATAGAAAAGATACAGGTATGTTAGTTAAAACATTTCTTGAAACATTTAAAGGCAAAGGTAAAAAACCAGGATTGATTATGAAAACTTCTACGGCTACCTATTCTATAATGGACCGAGATGAAATATTAGATAAAATTCAAAAGTTAAGGCTATTAGTAGGTGATCAAGATTTACCAAATATCTATTTACTACATGGTGGATTAACAGATGGAGAAATAAATGAATTATATAATCATCCTAAAGTAAAAGCACACGTGTCATTTACTAAAGGTGAAGGATATGGCAGACCACTACTTGAAGCCTCCATCAGTCAAAAACCTGTAATTGCTTCTAATTGGAGTGGACAAATCGATTTCCTAGATAAAGATATGTCTGTATTATTAGCAGGTGAAGTAAGACAAATTCACCCATCAGCAACAGTAGCAAATATGTTAATTCCAGAAAGTGGATGGTTTACTGTTGATTATGAGAAAGCAGCTGGTATATTAATAGATGTTTATAAAAATCATAAAAAATACCTTGATGGGGCAAAGAGACAAGCGTATCGTTCACGTACAGAATTTAGTTTAGATAAAATGACTGAAAAATTAAATTCAATAATTGATGAAAAAGTACCAAAACAAGTAGCACTTAAATTGCCTCAGCTTAAGAAAATCGAATTACCTAAATTTAAAAAAGTAGACGATGCAAAATAATACAGGTGCTGTAATTTATACTTACCAAAATAATACATTAAATTATGAAAGAATTACTTACAATATGTCCTAGATGTGGTTCGAACGCATGTAGTGAAGTATCAAATAATAAATTAACTGTATGGAATTGCTTTGGATGTGGATTTACATCTAACTCTACCCTTACAGAAAAAAATATAGAATCAACAGAAGAAGTATTACCCGAACTATATAAAGCACTTAAATTTAAAAGTACAGACGAATTATATTGGTATCCTATGTCTGTAATACTAGAAAATAAAGCAATGGTATTTGCAGAAGGTAAAACAATTGAAGATTGGAAATGGTCAGCTGTACAATCTAAAGAAGATAAACCTGATATGTCTACTAAAAAAGAATTTGCAGAACGTGAGTTTATGGATGCGTTAGAATATATTGGTTACTTTAATCAAAAATAAATATGCCTACAATTAGTTATGCAATTACAGCATGTAACGAACATGTTGAATTAGAACGTCTATTAAATCAATTAAATGAAAGTATTCGTCTTGAAGATGAAATAGTAGTTCAATTAGATATAACAGCTACTGCTGAAGTTAAAGCTGTAGCTGAAAAATATAATGTAGGAGCTCCATATGAGTACCACAGAATACAAGCTACATTAAATAACGATTTCGCATCATTTAAAAATAATCTTAGCGAACATTGCACACGCGACTACATCTTTCAAATAGATGCTGATGAATATCCACACCCAGAATTAATCGAAAATTTACCTGCTCTTCTTGAACATAATCCCGAAATTGATGTATTTCTAGTTCCTAGAATCAATACAGTAGAAGGATTAACTGAATCCCATATTAAACAATGGGGGTGGAATGTACAAAATAACAGAGTTAATTTTCCAGACTATCAATGGAGAATATGGATAAATAAGAAAAATATTAAATGGATAAATAAAGTCCATGAACGATTAGATGGTTTTGGATTATATTGTAATTTACCCTTATTAGATGAATTATGCCTATACCATCCAAAAGATATAATTAGACAAGAAAAACAAAATCAATATTATAATACATTATGAGTAACAGAAAATACCTCCCAACACTAAGTGAATTAGTTGACCGTTTAAGTATAGCTCAACTAAAAGAAGTATTCATCGCTGAACATAAAGATGAATATGCTACAGAAATAGCTGATATAGTTCATGATATTCAACTATACCTAAAAGAAAGTAAAGAACCTATTACAGCAGAAACAATTAGAGCAATTATAGTATTATCTCAAATGAATTTACATATTTGGCATAACGAGTCAAACTATCGTAAAGGAATTAAAGATGGTAACAACTTAGAATTAACCCACGGATTAAATGGCATTCGCAATACAGCTAAAAATAAAATCCAGGAAGTAATGGGTGGTAGAAAAGATTATAAAATAGATTGTTTAGCTGCTGATTTTAAAGATTGGGAAATAAGCTGGTAAAATAATGGAAAAAAAATTAACTATATACGTTGACATAGATAATACTATCTGTGAAACTAATGAAAGCGACTATATTAATTCAAAACCAATATTTACTAATATAGAAAAAATTAATAAATTATATGATGAAGGACATACAATAATATATTGGACTGCTAGAGGAGCTGCATCTAAAATAGACCATACTGATTTAACATCAAGTCAACTTAAAGAATGGGGATGCTTATTTCATCAATTAAAAATGAATAGTAAACCTTCTTACGATTTATTAATATGTGATAAAACTAAAAGAATAGAGGAAATATGAAAAAAATATGGGTAAATGGCTCATTTGACGTTTTACATATAGGGCATATCAGATTACTTGAATACGCTAGTACACTAGGAAGTGTTAAAGTAGGAATTGATAGTGATAAAAGAATTAAAAAATTTAAAGGCCCAAATAGACCATTTAATTCACTTGATGATAGAGCAGAATTTTTACGCTCTATAAAGTACATTGATAGTGTTGATGTATTTGATACAACTGAACGATTAGTTGATCTTATTAAACAATATCAACCTGATTATATGGTTATAGGAAGTGATTATAAAGATAGACCAATCGTTGGTTCTAAATTTATAAAAGAAATTATATATTTTAATCGAATAGAAAATAAATCAACAACTAATATATTAAATTATGGAAAAACCAATAGTTTGTGAGGGTTGTAAAGTACCTAAAGGATGGGGTGAAGAATTAATCATTGAAAATAATGATAAATACTGCGGCAAACTACTCATATTCAAAGCAGGCTGCAAATTCAGTATGCATTACCATATGATCAAAGATGAAACATGGTATGTAGATAAAGGTACATTCCTATATAGATGGATTGATACAGAAACAGCTGAAGTACATGAGGAACACCTTAAATCAGGGGATATTGTAAGACAAAGACCAGGTCAACCACATCAGTTGGAAGCCATAGAAGAAGGCGTTATATTTGAAGTATCAACAACACATTCAGATTCTGATTCATACCGTGTATGGAAAGGAGATTCACAAAAATAGCTATGCAAGAACTATATCAAGATTTAGAAGGTTATAATAATGTCACTGAAAAAGAAATATTAAAATTAGTAGATAGATACATCCAACAAAAACACTCTGAAAAAACTTGGGAAGCAGGTAAAGATTGGGTTCAATATGCAGGACCATATTTTGATTCATCAGAATATATAGCTGCTGTTAAATCATTATTAGGTGAGTGGTTAGTACTAGGTGCTGATGCAATTAAATTTGAATCTAAATTTCCTAAACTATTTGGTAAAAAATATGGTTTATTAACCAATAGTGGTTCAAGTGCTAATCTATTAATGATGGCGGCTATGACCTCTAAACGCGGCTATAATATGCCTAAAGGGACGAAAGTAATTACTCCAATAGCTGGTTTCCCAACTACGGTAGCTCCAATTATCCAATTAGGATTCGTCCCTATATTCGTTGATATCGAGCTTGAAACATTAAACCTCGATTTAAATCAAGTTGAACAAGCTTGTATTGATAATCCTGATGCTAAAATTATTACATTTGCTCACGTATTAGGTAATCCACCTAACATGAATCGCTTAATGGAAATAGTTGAAAAATATAAATTAATACTATTAGAAGACTGTTGTGATGCTTTAGGTTCTACATTTGAAGGTAAGCCACTAGGTTCATTTGGTGAAATGGCTAGCTGCTCATTCTACCCAGCACACCACATTACAATGGGTGAAGGTGGATTTGTAGCAATGAATAATCAAAATACTGAACGTATTGTTCGTAGCTTTAGAGAATGGGGTAGAGGATGTTATTGCGTTGGTAAACAAAACTTATTAGAAAACGGAACATGCAAATGTCGCTTCAGTAACTGGTTACCTTCCTTACCAAATGAAATATTTGATCACAAATATGTCTATGAGGAGATTGGATATAATATGAAACCAATTGAATTACAAGCATCCATTGGTTTAGTTCAAATGGAAAAATTAGAAGAAATAGGTATTAAAAGAAAAGAAAACTATAAAGACCTATTTCAATCCTTTAGTAAATACAGTCAATATTTTCATTTACATAAAGCACAATCTGGGGCTGATGTTGATTGGTTTGCTTTCCCTATAACAATTAAGGATGGAGCTCCATTTAAGCGTTCTGATATATGTCAATTTTTTGAAGCACATAAAATACAAACACGCCCTTACTTTGCAGGCAATATTATGTTACAACCAGCTTATACACATTTAGCTGATTCTAAAGAGGTAATTGAACAATATCCTGTAGCAAGAAAAGTAACTACAGATACATTCTTCTTAGGTACTTCACCTGTAATCAATAAGGAAAAAACTGATTATATTCAAACAATATTAGATAAATTTATTTTACAACTATGAAAGTAGTATACATAACGGGATGTTTAGGATTTATAGGTTCACATGTTACTAGACTTTGTTTAGATCAAGGTTGGTATGTAAGAGGTGTTGATAAATGTACTTACGCCGCCAATATAAATTTATTACAACAGTTTCAGGAATGTAATAATTTTAAATTTGAAAATAAAGATATTAATGATTTAAAATTTCTATACGATTGTGATTATGTTATTAATACAGCTGCTGAAACGCACGTTGGTAATTCAATAGCTAATAGTGATGATTTTGTTAGTTCTAATATTAATGGAGTTCATCATTTATTAGAATTACTTAGAAACTATAGACAAGAAACAGCTAAAACACCTACATTATTACACTTCAGTACAGATGAAGTTTATGGAGATATAGGTGATGGAGCTCATACTGAAACTGACCTACTTAAACCATCAAACCCATATTCAGCAACTAAAGCAGCTGCGGATATGTTAGTATTAGCTTGGGCTAGAACGTATAATTTATCTTATGTTATTGTTAGACCAACTAACAATTATGGAGTAGGACAATACGTTGAGAAATTAATCCCTAAAGCATGCAAATATCTCCAGTTAAATAGAAAAATACCTCTGCACAACAGCGGAACTCCAATTAGAAACTGGCTACATGCTCATGATACAGCTAGAGCTATTATTAAAATTATTGAAAGCGGAGTGCAAAACGAAATATTCAATATTGCTGGTGGATTTGAACAATCAAACTACAATACAATAAAGAAATTAATTTATGAATATAACGGCGATACTGAAGTAAATAAGTACATTGATTGGTCTTATTCTAGAGTAGGACAGGATATTAGATATGCTTTAGATGATTCTAAATTAAAAGCATTAGGTTGGGAACCTAAAATGGAATTTGATAAAGAATTACCTTACATTGTAAATTATTATAAAAATAAATTTATATGGTAAGATTAGCTAATGGTCGAGGACAGTTAGGAGAAAAATTACAACAATATTTAAATATTCAATCAGATAAAGATATAGTAATATATCATACATGGCAAGTTACATACTCTGGCGACTCAAATATGAGTGAGGAAGTGATACAACTTAACGAATATAATAAATTAGTTGAATTTTCTAAAAATAACCCTAACTTTAAAATAATATTTATTTCAACTGCATCACAACGTAGTAGTTGGTATACTTACTATAAAGAACAAGCAGAAGCTTATCTTTTGGCTAATCACGATTCTTGCATTATATTAAAATTCCCAACATTTATAGGGAAAGGTATATTACCTAAATTAAAATCAGGTGAAATAAAACCATACGGAACTATAGAATTAATTACTCTAGATAGAGTATCTGAAATAGTAGGTCAATATCTATTTTATGATGATTTAAAAAGAGTGTTTATAATAGAAGGAGAAAAAATAGAGGCTAAAACACTAGTAGAAATATTAAACGTATAATGGTTATAAAAATAACATATCATTTAATGCCTTGGGAAATTGATTATGCATTGCAATCATTTACTCAATTTAAAAAATCTAAATATTATCTTGAAAAAGGTGATACTGTTAAAATTGATTCATTCTTAAATCTATCTAGCTATCTTATCGATTGGGATAAAAGTAAATTACCAAAAGAGTTCTTTATTCAAAAATATAAGGACCTATCTAACTTGCTAATTGATTATGATCATACTCCGTTCATATATGAAGGAGATGAGTTGTTTGGTATTTTAGATAAACAGAGAATGGCCTATTCTTCTGATGTCGATTACTATATTGAATTATGTCCTGACATGTATTTTAGTGAAACCTTACTTGCATCACTAATAAGTGCAGCTAAAGTAGTACCTAATAAATACTTTGCCATCACTCCACAATTATACAAAATGTGGGACTGGACTTGGGATGTATTAGTAGCTGATAGACATATGAATATACCTTATGACCAATGGGATAAAGCAGATTTATTTGATATTAGATGGGATTTTAAAAATGCAAATATAGAAAGACAACTTAAATCATCTCCAGTAAGTAAATGGTGTAATTGGTTTGATCTATATAATAAAGCATTCTATGAGGAAATGATTCCAGTGCATGATGATTGGCATGGATACGGACCTGGAGATACTTATGGGATGATAATTTCAGAGCATGCTAAAAAACAGGGTGCTGATTTTCAACAGTATATTTTAGAGGGTGAGCTTATATTTGAATATCCAATTGGCCCCTTAAAACAACGTAATGTTAGTAGTGTTTATAGAGATATGATTGTAACTAAAAATGTTCCTAACCAAAGAGCAGTATTCGAGGCCAAGTTTAATGATTACCTTAATATAGGAGTTCAACAACTAATTAATAAAAAAATAATCTAATGAATATATTTTCTAATTTTAGACCTGAAAGTAGTTCTGTTTATGATGGGATTAGATTATTGGATAAACCAATAACATTCTTCTATGACTTTATACCTCAAAGTATAGAACAACTCAATATTAATCCTTATAATTTCATTATGCTTCATGAGCCAGATGAATTTTTCGGAATGCATAGTTGGATCTTGAATAATCATCATTTATTTACAGGTATATTAACTTGGAATAAAGAATTATTAGAAAAATGCCCTAACGCCATTTTATTTCATCATGTTGGTGAAGGCGGGTGTGGGATGGAGATTAATAATTATCTAGAAACATTTAATGAAGAATATCCTGATAAATCATTTAATGTTAGTTTCTTAAGTGGAGCTAAATCATTAGTTGATGGACATAAATTTAGACAAGAAATATATAAAATAGGAGATCAAATTTATATTCCTAAAAAATGGTTCTACACATTAGATGATTTTAATGAAGATAATTTTAAAAAGGGAGGTGTTGGTCGTCCTGACAATATATGGCACTCTAAAAAAATATGCTACATCAACACTATGTTTCATATTGGTGTAGAAAATGTTAATACTAATAATTGGTATACAGAAAAAATAACAGATGCTTTTGCTACTAAAACAGTTCCTGTATATTGGGGTTGTCCTAATTTAGGAGATTTAGGTTATGATGAAAAAGGTATTTTAAGATTTAACACTATACCTGAACTTATTTCTTTAGTTAATTCATTAACACCTGAAAAGTATTATGACATGCTACCACATATAGAATATAACTGTGAAATGGTTAAGCATCATAGAATTAAAGATAAATTAGAGGAGTTTTTTAAAGAAATAATTAAAATTAACAATTTATAATAAACAAGTATATATTTACATCAAATAATAATTAAACATGAAAACAGTTTTGATAACAGGTGGCGCTGGCTACCTAGGTTCTGTTCTAACAGAAGTACTAATCAACAAAGGTTATAAAGTTACAGTCTTAGATAACCTAATCTATAAACAAACATCAGTAGCTCCTTTTGTTTATAATCCTAATTTTAATTTTGTTTTAGGAGACGTAACGGACAATGCTGTTCTTAGACCATTAGTGGAATCACATGATGTAATTATCCCGTTAGCTGCTATTGTAGGTATGCCTGCTTGTAAAGCACAACCTGAACTAACAGTTAAAGTAAACTATTTACAAGTAAAAAATATTACAGAGTGGATTAATAAGAATCAAATGGTATTAATTCCAAACACTAATAGCCAGTATGGTTCATCAACTGAAATCATTACTGAAGATTCTCCATTTAAACCATTATCTCTATATGCTGAAACAAAATGTGATGCTGAGAAAGTAGTATTAGAATCAGGTAATGGTATTGCCTTGCGCTTAGCAACAGTATTTGGTATGTCATATAGAATGAGAATGGATTTATTAGTAAATGACTTTGTTTATAAAGCAGTAACTGATGGTTATTTAGTGTTATTTGAATCTCATTTCATCCGCAATTACATTCATATCAGAGATATCGCTAATACATTCTTATTTATGATTGAAAATTATGAAAAATGCAATAATAATGCATTTAATGTTGGATTAACATCAGCTAATTGCACAAAACTAGAATTAGCAGAAACAATCCAGAAATACATTCCAGATTTAGTTATTGTTGAAAATAATTTCAAACAAGACTTCGATCAGAGAAATTATATAGTTTCAAATGCTAAATTAGAATCATTTGGATGGACTCCTCAATTCAGTTTAGAAGACGGTATTCAAGAATTAATAAAAGGATATCAATTAATCACTAAATTTAAAAATAAAGACTTTACAAATCTATAATGAAAATATTAGTAGTATATAACATTTGTGGTTTAAAATTTGATAATTTAGAAATGTGGTCTAACCACCTTAAAGACATTTTAAATCAAGACCACCCTAACTTTACTGTGGCTGTTTCTGGTTGTATCGTTTCAGACAAAAGTAAAAATGAACTTCAAAAACTTAAAGACAAGTATAGTAATATTTGTTTTAATTGGATAGAAGACTTATTACCAGTTAATGCAACATTCAACCACACAGCACAAGTTTGCACTGAACAATTTGGAGAATATGATGGTTATCTTTACGTAGCATCAGATGTTAAATTTGGTACTGATGATAAAGTAATAAGCAAATTAGCTTATTTACATGAAAATAGTAACAGTGCTATGACTTATGCTTTAGTAGATAATGACCATGGATTAGATGGTTGGTATGCTGATTGTTGGAATGAATTAGATAAATTATTAGAAACAGATCATTTTTCAATTAATATAGGCCGTACAGCAAATATGCATGTTATCTTATTTGATAAAGAAATATATAAACAATTTAACCACCAAATAATCCCAGACATATTTGCTACTCACTGTACTGAAACAACATACAGTTTCTTAGCAGCGGCTTTAAGTAAAAAATATATTGTACATAATAAAGATATTATGTTAAAACATATTGGGTTTGCTGATGGTCATAGTGTTGGTTTTATAGGTGAAATTGCATACAATAATAACCTTGCTTGGAAACACCTATTTAAATCTAAAATAACAGCTGAAGAGAGATTATTAAATGATGAAGCTAAGGCAAGTGGGTTTGGATACGAAGAACATAAAGGTCTTTTAATGCACGATGAATCAATGTATGATGATAATGAAAATCACATTGAACCTCAAAAATTACTTGGCTTCCTTAAAAAAGCTATATACCTTTCAGAGGACGAATTTAACTACAATAATATTAAATATCAATTTACAATATGATAGATGTTTTATTTATAACACCAGGTAATGCTAGTGGCATATACCAAAATTTAGCTAGTAATTATGCAGCAATTGAACCCCCTACCTGGGCATTGCTACTAGCAGAATCATGTCGTTCAATAGGACATAAAGTAAGTCTTATCGATATTAACGCTGAGCAATTAGAAAATAGTGAAGTAGTGGATAGAATTAAACTATTAAACCCACGCTTAATATGTTTCGTAGTATACGGACAAAATGTAAATTCAGGTACTGTAAATATGAGTGGTGCTACTTATACTTCTAATTATATTAAAGAAGTAGGTATTACAATACCAATTGCTTATGTAGGTTCATACGTTCAAGCAGTTCCTATTAAAGCACTTAAAGAAGAACCATCAATTGATTTTGCATTTATAAATGAAGGAGTATATGCATTAAGAAACGTATTAGCTCAAGAAATAATTGATATTACTAATTTAGATCATATTAAAGGTATTGTTTGGAGAAAAGACGGAATACCTAAAATGAATCCTGCTGAAAAAGTAGTACCAAACGAAAGAATGGATATTGATCTTCCAGGGTATGCTTGGGATCTATTACCTAGCAAAGAAAAACCACTTGATTTATACAGAGCACCTATGTGGCATGCTGAATATGATCAAGATAAAAGATCACCATACGCAGCAATTCAAACATCTTTAGGATGTCAATTTGGTTGTGAATTCTGTATGATTAACATCATAAACAGAAATGATGACGAAGAAATTGGAGTTGCTGGTAACTATAGTGCTATGCGTTATTGGTCTCCTGAGTTTATTATTAAAGAATTTGATAAGTTAATTGAATTAGGAGTTTATACTATTAAAATTACAGATGAATTATTCTTATTGAATAGAAAATATTATGTTCCACTATGTGAAATGTTAAGAGATAGAGGTTACGGTGATAAACTAAGAATGTGGGCTTATTCAAGAGTGGATACAGTAAAGCGACCTGAATTACTAGAACTAGTACGTTCAGCTGGTATTAAATGGTTAGCTTTAGGTATTGAAAGTGGAGATAAAAATGTAAGATTAGAAGTATCTAAAGGTAAATTTGAAGATGTAGATATTGATAAAGTAATAGAACAAGTACATGCTGCTAATATTGAAGTAATGGCTAATTATATTTTTGGATTACCAGGTGATACTCAAGAAAGTATGCAGAAAACTTTAGAATTGTCAAAAGAATTATGTACATTTGGATGGAATGCATATGCAGCAATGGCACTACCAGGAAGTCAGTTATATAAAAATGCTATTATAAATGGTACTCCATTACCAACTACGTATGAAGGTTATTCGTTTCATGGATATGATACATTATCCCTACCAACAAATACCTTAACATCCGCTGAAGTACTAGCATTTAGAGATAAAGCGTTTGATGAATATCATTCATATGCTCCATTCCAGGAAAAAGTAAAAGCAAAATTTGGACAAGTAGCGGTTGATAATATTAATGAAATGCTTAAAGTTAAATTAAAAAGAAAAATTCTTGAATAATGACAAAAGAACAATTAATTGCTTTTGAAGATGACATAGCAGAATGTTTCAATAATGCTATGATCAAAGCCCCAGTTCATTTATATTATGGAAATGAAGATCAGATGATTAATATATTTCAAAAAGTACAACCTGAAGATTGGGTATTCTGTACTTGGAGATCACATTATCAATGTCTGCTTAAAGGCGTTCCACAAGAACAAATCAAACAAGATATTTTAAGCGGTAAATCTATTACTCTCTGCTACCCTGAGTATAATATTTACTCTTCAGCTATAGTAACAGGTAATATTCCTATTGCAACAGGCACAGCATTAGATATTAAACGTAAAGGCGGTACTAATCACGTATGGTGTTTCGTTGGAGAAATGACTTCAGAAACAGGTACTTTCTTTGAAAATTGGAAATATGCAGTAAATCATGATTTACCAATCACATATGTAATTGAAGATAATGGTAAATCTGTTTGTACTGATACTAAAGCAGTTTGGAATAGTGAATTATATTTCGCTAATGAAACTAAAAAAATTATCTATTACAAATACGAAACAAAATATCCTCACGCTGGTGCAGGTAAACGAATTCAATTTTAATATATGAAATATTTTGATGAGCTAAAACGCTCAATGGACTGGCTCAATGAAAAACCAGATACACTATTTTTAGGACAAGCTGTAGAATATGCTGGTACTGCTATGACTAATACACTTAAAGATGTAAATAAGAGCAAATTACTTGAAATGCCAGTTAATGAAGATATGCAAATGGGTATGACTTTAGGAATGGCATTAAATGGTACTGTACCTATTTCTATTTACCCTAGATGGAATTTTTTATTACTAGCAGCTAATCAGCTTGTAAATCATTTAGACAAAATTAAAATTATGTCTGATGGTGGGTATAAACCTAGAGTAATTATTAGAACATCTATTGGAGCACAACGTCCTCTTCATCCTCAACATCAACATATTGCTGATTTTACGGGTGGATTTAGATCAATGTGTGACTTTGTAGATATAATTAGATTAGATGAGCCATATCAGATATTTGAATCATTTAAATATGCTTACGAAAGAACAGACAACCGCCCTACTATCTTAGTTGAATGGGGTGATTATTACGGAGAAAAATAAAATACAACATATGAGTAATTTCTATTTACCTTTAATGAGTGATAATATTGACAAACAAGATATTAATTCATTAATTGAATTTTTAAGTCAAGACCAAATACCTAAATTAACAAACGGACCTAAAGTGGTTGAATTTGAAAATGCTTGGGGAGAATGGCTAGGTACAAAATATAATTTAATGGTTAACTCTGGAGCATCAGCAAATGAATTAACTATGCTAG